>Ga0123342_1002185_pt1 | contig 32724 bp, 27 predicted proteins | sample Turbeawhitnodule_FD_89960 | JGI IMG/M metagenome (GOLD analysis project Ga0123342, IMG submission 89960) | Root nodule microbial communities of legume samples collected from Mexico - Turtle bean Mexico white nodule | ecosystem: Host-associated > Plants > Roots > Nodule | place: Mexico: Nepantla... | reverse complement strand
TAGTTAAGGCCTAAATAAACCCAATTATAAGAATATTAATTAAAACAATGGATTTATTAATTATTATAGTCCAATAATCTATGATTAAGGCTATTAAGTGTGAATAAATATATGCTCATCACTTTTATTTTGATTTTTTCCACCCATAAAATTGGACCTCTACTAGTATAAATAAGGGTGTTTGGTTCATGTAACTTTCACATTGAAATTGAAGTAAAGTTACTATACTCAAATTGAGTGAGAATTAGTGAGACTTGTTTCTCCTATCCTAGTCTTATCTTGTGAGTCTTTGGGAGCTCTCAAGTGGCGGCAACCTTCACTCATCTTGGAGTCTATTCACCTTCCAAGGGGCGTGTACCTCTTCCCTTGCTTCAACCACATAAGTTTTCCTATCAACCATCTTCTAATTCCATTTCCATTCCATATCAAATTCTAAATATGTTTTGTTTATTTGTTCTTGTTTCCAATCGGTAGAATGATGTTGTTTCTTGATTCTAATCGGTTGAAATGTTTTGTTTGATGTTTTCAATCGGTTCATTGTCTTTAGTTTGTGTTTCTATTCGGTTCTTATTGATTGTAATGTGTTCTTGATGTCGCACCATTAATTACCATTCATATTCACCTATACTTGTGTTTTTCCTTGGGTCTTTTGAAATGAACCTTCACATCTAGTTAGCACTTGTTAAGTTAATGTCCAGTGGGGATTTTCCTTAGATTACTCACCTTAATTGCTTAGGAATTCAGTTCCTAATTCTAAAAAGTGTCACCTAATGAATCAACCTAAAATCAACTCACATCACGATAAGTGTACTATGTACACGAGCATATGATCATACAGGTGTTGGAGGTTTTGGAGGGCTTTAGGATGTTCTGATTGTACCTATATAGACTAAGGGGCCCAAAAAATTACCTATGACTGGGCATACAATTACTGATGTGTTGGTGGTGTCCTAATTTCTTTAAGTCTCCTTCCTTTAGTGCTGACGCTCGGTCGGTCGGGGGGTTACCTGCAAAAGGTACTCCGGCGCTCAAGTAAGTATTCGAGTTTAGGTGTGTTCTGGTAGAATGTGAAAAGCATACCTTACTCCTCTATAGGGGGCTCTATTTATAGAATTGGTTTATGGAACTTGGCTCTGATGGGTATATATCAGTTATTATTTGACATGCATCATGGTCCCGCATTATCAGGGACGTGCATCTATCAATTATATTTTAGCTAGTTTGTTGGAGATACTCCCATGTATTTAAGGAATTCCCTTGACTCATTCAATGATACTTGTAACTGTTGTTACTCATTGCATTTGTTATGTTCTTTGACTCGAGTGGTCAGTCACCTAGATCAAGACCTGTTCGTCCGGTACCGATCGATACACTTGCTCCCAGGCTCGAAGAAACTAATATATGAAGAGTCGGAGATGATCATTGGAGTTCCCGAGGTGCGATATGACCATTTGGGAGCATTAAATGCGTTGCAAAGATGTGACATTTGCTTTTTATAATAAAGCCATCATTTACTAAACACATTTCAATCAGATATATATAATAGTTGAGATTTTGTGTCATTTCGTATGCCAATGATGTGAACCATTGGATGGATATGGATCTAACAACTCCGAACGGATGATTCAAAAATCTCTCTCCTCTTTGATTACCTATAAATACGACAACGTTTGAACGTAGTAGGATTTATGTTTTCTTCACTGCTAGAGTTTACGATGTGTGCTTCGAGTGCCGATTTTATCAACTTGCTTTCATTCTTTGTACATTCTTTAGGTTAGTCATGCCTTCTACTTCTAACTCCTCTAATAGTTTTGTAAATATCGAGTCATCTTATTTTACCCGCACTGCATCTGGTAGTGCGAGAGACGTGAGTGACTCGAACAACTTTAAATCAGTTGGTTCGAGTTACGAGTGGGTTGATCCACACGTCTTGGATATCCCTACTTGCTTAAGGGATTCCAATACTTTAGATAAATTTTTATATAAAGTAACTTTCTTAAAACTGGATTCACCCTCAGATGCGCTGATGGCCGATATTTGTGGTTACACCGACCGAGTTTGTCACAGGCGGGAAAATGCGCCTCATGACTTCTTTTTTATTTATAATACCTTTTTTTCTTATTTACATATCACCCTTCCCTTCGACGAATTCACCTTGGGGGTTATTCAGATCCTTAATGTGGTGTCGACCCAATTGCATCCTAATTCGTGGCGCGGCTCTTCAGGCATTCAGAATTATTTGTGACATTCTCAAAATACTACCTACGCCTCAATCATTTCTATTCTATTATAATTCTCATTCGAGTACTCCAGTAAGTTGGTTATCTTTGTCAAGTCGACTGGGTAGTGTTCGATTTGCAACATACACCACCTCATATAAAATTTTTAAAGAAAGATATTTCAAGATTTTTGTGGAGTTAGACGATCGAGATTATTTTTATGATTATGTAGGGCAGACCAAGTTTCCTTTTCATTGGACACCCAATCCCTTAAGATTCTTTCCATGGCTGAGGTCTAGATGACCCCTCAGGATAAAGAAGTCCTTGTTGTTTTTTACCAGCTCTCAAATAAGTTAACCACTCGGAAGTTGGTAGCATTGTACGGTAGTCCAAGAGGTGGACGAATTTTACTGGTAAGTGGACTTCTTATATACCTAATTGTAGTCATTATGTTGACGGTGTTTAATTGATTTAAGTTTTGCAGCTATCATGAATCAAGTGGACCCGACCCTAAGGGACTACATGCCCAGTTACGACGCCAAGCAACGAATAGAAAAATTAGCAACTTTGAGCCGATTAAGAAGGGAAACCCGATTGTGCCAATTGATATAATGCCCCCCAGGTTACCATTTCCCCTGTGGTCCGAAAACAGGGTCGGCCTACCAAGATATCACAACAAAATGTAGAACCAAGGTCGTCCTCACGGCAGTCGTCCATGCTCAACCCCCATCTGCAAGTGGTGTCGATTATGAAAATTTCACTATCACTCGAAGATGAGAGTGTGTTGGGGGCCATGCCCATAAGAAGTTTAATCACGAAGTTAATGGAACTCCAAAGCCGGTCACTGTTGGTGGGTCGAACCCTTGGGGAAGAGCTGGAAAGGATAGTTGTGGTGGTGCCTAAGTTAAAAAACAAGTTGGTGGAGTCAACAAGCTTGTTAAAAACAACACTACAGACAATGGGCGTGCTAGAAGAAAAAATGCTTCTAGCCAATCGTGAAGCTAAGGAATCAAAAAGGGCGTTAAGTGCCAAGTTGGAGGCGGAAAGGGCCGATCGTGCCAAGGAAATTGTCGAGCGCGCGAAGGAAAATGTCGAGGCTGAAGAAAGGGAGAAAAAACTTTCCATTGAGGTGGAGAAGTTCCAATCCTTCATGTTCCGCATAAGTGAGGACTACTTCCATCAAGGCCTTCGTCAGGTGGCCTTCTTCCAGGCATACCTGCCAAAGATGCTCGATATGACACTGAAAAAGATGTCGTGGAAGGGAAGCTTGTACCGATCGACAGAGGTGTCGATGAGGCAATCAAAGATGCTGAAGGTGAAGGAAGAAATGTTGCTACTCCCGAAAACATTTCGGAATCATCTTTTGAAGAATTATTATCATTTGTAAAAGCAATGTTATCTTTGGAACAATATTTAACTTTGTACTTATCGTTTAATTTACCTATTCGACGACCGATCAAGAACTTATAATTTTAATTGTGCTTCTACTTTGAACGTTATTTGTTTAGAATTCCAACAACCTCTTTGAGTGTCGATTATGCTTCTTTTCATTTGGAGTACTTATATAAATGTGATTTGTTAAATATAGTATAGTAACGGCTGACCGAGCCTATTGAATTTGTTTGGACAATGTGGTTAAATTTAAGCCGAGTACATAGAATAATATAAGTTGGTACCTTAGTAATCCAAGTAACATCGGCCGATGATTCTGAATAATATCTGATTGACGGAGTTGTGAAGCGTGACAAATTTTGAACACTTTTACTTTCTAAGAAAATATGACTTGAATGAATATGCAATAGAGATTTATGCTTTATTCTTATCACGCGAAATAAGAATAAGTTATTAAGGGCTAGGGTTTATCCTTAATAAATTGATAAGATTTATTTTATTCTGTCTGCTTTGGGCGACATTTGTTTTATTCCAATCGCTCTAGCCAATATTTATTTTGCGATATTTATTTTACTCTGATTGCACGAGGCGATAGTTTATTCTATTCTGATCGCTGGAGGCGATATTTTATTTTATTTGGATTTCTTGAGGTGATATTTTGTTTTATTCTGATTGCTCGGGACGTTGATTTATGTGGTTCGGATCCAGAGTTATTCTTAATAACTTAACTTAAAATAATAAAATGTACGGGTTAAGGCCAGAATCTCGATAAATGCGTTTGGAGTTGCGACTCCTTAATTCTATTCAGACCACTATGTGTGATGTTCAGTTAGGCCGGTTGAGGGGTTATCCTCAATGGATTCGGTTGGAGTTGATACCTCTTGTTATTTTTCATTGGTCAATGCGGTATCCAATCGGTCAGGCAGATCATGTGATAAACAAGATAATTTTAAAGTGTCTCGTTAAAATCTTCTCGGTTGAAAATCCTCATTAGGGATAAAACAACCGAGCGAGGAAAGCGTACACTATTTTATTGAATTTTCACCAACTAAAGAAAAAATTTGAGATGCGTGGCATTTCGCATTCTCGGTACATTACTACCAGATAAAAGTTCTAAATAGTAAGCATCGTCGGCCGCTGTGTCTATAAGGTGGAATGGTCCTTCCCAATTTCTTGAGAACTTACCATCGTCTTTCCGGCTTCACTGTGCTTTCACCAGACCAAGTCTCACTTTTGGAAGTTTCATGGCTTCACTTTTGAATTATACCTTATCACCGCCCGCACTTTGCATGTTTCTTCCTTTATTCTACTCTTGTCTTTGAGTTCGTTGATAAGGTCAAGACCAACCAACAAACTTTCTTTATTTAAATCCAAACCCAGCATTTGTCATCGTAGAGAGGGTTCTCCTACTTCAACGAAAATCATAGCTTTCGTCCCATAGGTCAAACTATATGGGGTTTCATGCGTAGTGGATTGTGGCGTACATCGGTAAGCCCATAAGACTTTGAGAAGCTCCTCGATCAACTTACCTATGACTAAGCCAAGTCTCTTTTTCAATTCATTAAGAATAACTTTGTCGGAGGCCTCGACTTGGACGTTGGTCTGCAGGTGCTCTACTGAACTTGTGATGTGTTTGAATCAAGCTTTTTGTAATACTCAATCAATCCTCGGTCGGTGAATTGTCAACCGTTGTCAATGATGATGACATGCGGTATTTCGAATCGGCACATGATGTTTTTCCAAAAAAAAAATTGGACATTCCGTGTAGTGATGGCCACCAAGGGTTCGACCTCTATCCACTTAGTAAAATAATATATGCCTACCAACAGAAATTTACATTGTCCTTTACCTAGAGTAAAGAGTCCGATGATATCCATCCCCCACTCCAAAATTGGTCAGGAGGAGAGAATATAGTGAAGATTCTCAGGTTTTCGGTGAGATAAACAACCATACCCCTAACACTTAACACATTTTTGCACGAATTTTGTACAATTACTTTGTACGGTCAACCAATAATAGCTTGCTCGTAGTACTTTGGTTGCCATTGTTCGAGCACCCGAATGAGTATCACATACCCCCTTGTGTATCTCTCGCGTGACATAAGTGGCTTGCTCGGGGGTGATGCATTTTAAGAGTGGACGAGTGTAACCTCGTTGATAAGGATCTTGATCTATCAGTAGAAACCAGGCGGCCTGCTGCTTCATTACTTTTTCTGAATGAACCTCACAATTCCATCCATTAAAAATTGTTTGATGGGTGTCATCCATTTTGGTTGTACATCAATCGTCATACATTCTCCTGAACTAACATTGGGATTGCTCAAGGTCACATAAATAACCGACCGATGAAGTCCATTTTACTTAGCAGTTGCTAGGCGGTAAAGCATATTAGCTTGGGTATTGTGTACCCATCATATATGTTGGATTGTTACCTCAGTAAATTTTGCAATCAGACCTTGAACAAAGTGATAATATTGTTGCAATAACGTCTCTTGGACTTCAAATTCCTTTTTAAGTTGTCCAACCACTAGCACAGAGTCACTTTTACATATGAGCCTTTTCACTTCCAAATCAAGGGTGAGGTTAAGACCGGCTATAATAACTTCATACTCGGCCTGATTTTCCAATGTCTTAAACTTAAACTTCAAAGTTTGCTCAATGTGAACATCACCTGGTCCTTCGAGTATTAACCCCGCACCGCATGATCTACTGTTAGAGGAACCATTAACATACATAGTCCATTAGGAGTCCTCCTCCTCAGTCGGTCGAGGAGTGAGCTCAACTGTAAAATCAGCTAAAGCTTGTGATTTAATTGCCCCCTAGATTGATATTGAATATGGAATTCCGATAACTCCACTGCGCATCCTATCATTCGTCCAGCTAAATCTGACTTTGCTAGTATCTTCATTATGGGATAGTCAGTTCTAACTATAATGCGCTGATTTTGAAAATATATGTGCATTCGTCGTGCAGTAATTACTAAGGCCAAGGCGACCTTCTCAATCATTTGGTACCAGACCTCGACACTATGAAGTACTCGACTGATGAAGTAGATTGGTCATTCTTCTGTCTCCACCTCTTTAACCAATATCGTGTTGATTGCGTCCTCTGACATAGCTAGATAAACAATTGTAGGTTCCTTAGCATTCGGCTTTTGAATGACCAGAGGATACGCCAAGAAAGCTTTTAACTGGAGGAATATTCCTTCACATTCGTTCGTCCTTCGCAACTTAGATGTTTTTCGTAACAATTGTACAATGGGCTTAGTCTTTTCTACAAGTTTTGGCACAAACCTGGAAAGTCCTGTAAGCCATCTAATCAACCTTTAAATTTCCTTGACATTCTCAGGGCTTCGCATCTTAGTGATTGCCCTACATTTCTCAAAGTTTGCTTCTATGCCACGATGAGTGAGCATAAAACCTAAGAACTTCCCTCCTTCCACCCTGAATGTACATTTGTCGGGATTAAGTCTAATGTCATGGTCACGAAGGGCTTAAAAGATTTCTTATAGGTATTTGATGTGTTGTTGGCAAGATTCAGATTTAACAACAATGTCATCCACATATAATTCAACAATGCGGTCGAGCATGTTTTTGAAGATGTAGTCCATCAATCATTGGTAGGTGGCCCTGACATTTTTTAGGCCGAATGGCATGAATTTGTAGTAAAAAATGTTATAATTAATCATAAAAGTTGTCTTTTCTTTATCTCTCAGATGCATTTGGATTTGATTGTATCTTGAATATGCCTTTAAAAAACTCAGGATAGTGTGCCCTGCTGCTCGTCGACTAACCAATCAACGCTCGGCAGAGGATAAGAATCCTTAGGACATGCCTTGTTAATATCAGTGTAATATGTGCACATCCTCCACTTGTCATTTGATTTCTTGACCATGACCACATTGGCAACCATGTTGTATAATGTGCTCTTCTGATAAAACCGACTTTTCTAACTTCTCAGCTTCTTGTCATGCGATAACACACTTTTCTTTGCCCATTTTTCATTTCTTCTAGGCTATTGGCCTAACTTCTTTCTAAACAGAGAGGCAATGTGTAATGATATCCGGGCTCACCCCGGACATATCGACAATTGTCCACACGAACAAGTCAGTATTATCAATCAAAGTTTGACTTACCAGTTTGTTATCGTCCGGTTTTAAGGACGTTCCAATGTGCGTCTTGTGTTCATCATCTCGAAGGGGCAAGGGATGAAGGTCCTCGCCTGGCTCTATACAAGCTTCGTCAAGTCGAGGGTCCAAATCAAAAAGTGCGACCATATGTTCTCTCGTTCTTCTATCATGAGAGCGTCCTTCGGTCGACCGTCGCGTCCTTTCGCGAGACCGACCATGTGGTGATGCTCTGTATAGTCGTCTGGTAGGTTCGACCTTTAGACTTGAAACATAACACTCGCGAGCAATTTTCTGATCCACATGGACTATGACGATATCATCGGCCATTGACGGGAACTTCATAACTAGGTGAGGGGTGGACATTATCGCCTTTAGACGATTTATAGATGATCGTTCGAGTAGTATATTATAGGAGGTATTTGCATTAACCAACAAATACCTTATTATTTTTAGTTTTACTAAGAAACCCCTCTTCCACGAACGTAGAGTATAGGTCAATAAATCCTCTAGTATCTACTCATTCACCTGAGAATCCAACAATTTGTTCATCATAAGGTTGGATTTCTATTTCTAGAATCCTCATTTTCCTGAAGGTCTTCCAATAAAGGATATCTACTGAGTTGACTTGATCCACCAGGACCTTGGTAATTGCAAACTTGTACATTTCCACGGTAATCACCATGGGATCATCTTGTGTTGGGTCTATTGCAGTGAAATCATCGTTAGTAAAAATAATCGGGGGCATCCTCGGTCGATTTTAGGTGGATGTGGAATAGGGCGAGTGGATGGCTCGAAAGTGCTTCTTTATAGCCGATTTAGAACATCCACCTCCCGTAAAACCTCCAACTATTGTATTTACTTCTTGTTCGGGAATGTCGAGTGACACCGGCCTGGCAATGGTATTGATTACCTCTTGAAGCCTACGCCTGGTCTGGTTGTTCCTCTCACGACTTTCACTTCGTGTTCGAGTCCTTTTTATTGGGATTTCACTTTGTCTCTGCCTCATCGGACGCTGGTTGTCATCATGTCAACGTGAGTCCCCTCGTCCTGGTCAATCATAGTGTTCTTTCTTTCCTCTAGGTTGATAGTGATCTCTCTATGGAGATCGGTATGTGCCGGTGTCGGTCTTAATGAATTTGTGGAAGTGATCAGCTTGAATAAGTTCTTCTATCTTGTCTTTCAATCCTTGGAAGCCTTCGGTTGTATGACCATAGTTGCGGTGATACTGGCAATGTTTAGATGTATCTGCATAGTGGGGTCTACGATTGCTTCAAGGTCGGGGTTAACTTGACTTGCAAGGCCTCGTCCAAAACTCTTCCCCTTGGAATAGTCAGTGGTGTGTAACTAAGAAATCAGGGTCCCCGATTCTTTCTGAAACGGTCGGACTGACCTGATACATGTCAATTTCCTTTGTCTTTGTCGTTATCTTTCCCCTTATCGGCACCTTTAAATTGATGACTCCTAAGATAGTCGATGTGTTATTCTATCTGCATAAACTTGGTTGCATGGTTTCTCAATTCATTCATATTTTTAGTCGGTCTCTTGATTAAGCTTTCGGTGAATCGGCCTTGTCGGATTGCCGAGACAAGGTGATGTATGGCTATCTCTGGCATCAAGTTTCGGATACCCATGCAAACTTTGTTGAATCTATCCATAAATGCTCTCAAGGATTCTCCTTTTTCTTGTTTCACGTTAAGGAGAGACATGGATGAGGTGTGATGTAGTCAGCTCGTTGCATATTGTGTGATGAACTTCATTGTCAGGACTTTGAAGTTTTCCACGGAGTTGGGAGGGAGTCTGGTGAACCAACCGAGTTGTCCTTCTTGGAGGGAGGTGGGGAAGACCTTACACCATACTGCCTTGTTGGTTGTGTATAAGGTCATCTGTGTCTTGAAGACATTTAGGTGCTCGTTCGGGTCGGTGGAAGCAACATAGAGTTTGATAGTTAATCCTTTCCACTTGAAAGGGAGTGGTGTATCGATTATCTCGTATGTGAATGGATGTCGTCTCGGGTCTTTCTCGTTGTTTGGGAGAGGAGTGTTTCTAGAACTTTGGTGAGTTTAATGGGTCTGATGGGTTTGAGGGGTTAGTGGTGGTGCTAAGGATTGTTCTTCCCGTTCACGCCCATCAAGTCGCTGTTGTAGATTTTTATTCTGCTCCTTCAAAAGGGACATCTCCTCCTCGTGTTGACGTCGATCCTCTTCATTTCGTAACTGATTCACGATGCCTTTTAGTTGTAACTCCTCCATTTGTGTTTGGAGGGCCTGAATCATAACTATTTGCTCATCCGCCATGCGGTCGCTGTTAGCATTATTCCTTGTTGACACCATCGTTACCGGTTGTGACTTGTAGCTGAAAATTGAATACTAGCTCGGTCCCACGGTGGGCGTCAATTGTACTTGTGTAGGCTGATGGGCCCAAATAGTACTCGTGACTGGACATACAATTGTTGACGTGTCAATGGTCTCCTAATTTCTTTAAGTCTGCTTCTTTCAGTGTTGACACTCGGTCAGTCAGGGGTTACCTGCAAATGGTACTTCGACGCTCAAGTATTCTAGTTTAGGTGTGTTATGGTAGAATGTGAAAAACGTACCTTACTCCTCTACAAAGGGCTCTATTTATAGTATTGAATATGAGTTTTGGCTCTGATGGGTCGTATATCAATTATTATTTAACATGCATTGTGATCCTGCATTATCAAGGACATGCATCTTTTAGTTAATATGTTTTAGTTAGTTTGTCGGAGATACTTCCGTGTATTTCAAGATGCACCTTGACTCATTCAACGTTATTTGTAAATGTTGTTACTCATTGCATTTCTTATGTTCTTTGACTCGGGCGGTCGGTCACCTAGACCGAGACTAGTCCATCCGGTACCGACCGGTACATGTTTTGAATCTTATATTGTAAATATTTGTATTTATATAAGTATTAATAATGTATTAGAAATGTTTTGAAAAGTTCTAAACTTATATAGAAATATATAAAACCTGTATTATAATATTAGATGTATTTTGGGGGTGTTATAATTAAAAAAAATTAAAAAACTAATAAATATTACCGAACTTAAAACAATCGATTTGAATGAAACCTTTTTCAGGTATCTATAATAACCAGTAAGAATAATGAATTTATAGATGATTTAAAAATATTTTTTGTCTGGTAAAAATGCTATATGAAATTCATATTAAAAAATAAATAAATAAATATATGAGAAAATATCTAATTGAAAGAGTTAAAAGAAATTAATCTTTTATTTATGTAAGATCTATCTTATACAAAAATTATTAAATAAAAAATAATTTTAAAAATAAAAAATAATTAATTATTATATTAATTAAATTAAATACTAGGATTTAGGTAATAATTAAAACTACTTTAATAATTTTTTTAGTTTCTAAAATTATTTTTAATTTAATCAGTAAAGTAATTAATTATTTTTTATTTCAATAATTAATTTTTATTTAATAACTTTTTTTAATATTACTATTGATAAAAATAAAACTTTTTTTTCTAACATATATTCGAGTTTATACAAGTATATAACATGTATAAACTGGAATCTAATCCAGATGATGTGACATTTTCTCATACTCATGAAAGCTATATGCCCTAAATATTTTCCTCATTTAAAAAATAATATATTATTGATTTGAATTATATATATACCACATATTATTTATTTTTCCACATAGTTAGTTAATCAGTATGACTTAAATCAACCATCAATAAAAATGGTAAATATAGTCTATATTAAAATGTGATTATAAAAAATTTATTACTTCTATTAACAAGATTGTGTATTCTTAAGATACTATTATGTATAAAAATTATTGTAAATTATTTAAATATAATCTTGTTACTAAAGAACTACGCACGTGCAGTAAAGAAAGGAGAAAAAAATTGACGGTGAATGTTTTCTTTAAACACAAATTTTTTATTTTCTTTCCAAAATTAGACACCGTAATTAACGGAAACCGTATTGATAATTGGAACAAGGAATGAATATATTTAGGGAAAATCTATACCTATTTTCTTACAAGAAAATCCAATTATTTCTTGATTGATCATAATCCAAGACAGCATGATTACAGGATTTTATTTCGAGGATAAATCAACCGTGCATCTTCCATTATATAAATATATGTTATGCAGAAATCGTTTGAAGCAAAGTATTCTTTAGGCATGGATAACCATAATTTTTCTTCAGGCATTGATGCGTTTAAGCAGCAGAAGAAAAAGGGTGGGCGGAAGAAGATTGAGATAAAGAAGATCGAGAAGTCTAGCAACAAGCAAGTGACATTCTCAAAAAGAAGAACAGGGCTATTCAAAAAAGCGAGTGAACTGTGTCTTTTGTGCAATGCCAGTATGGCCATTATTGTGTTTTCTCCTGCTGAAAAATTGTTCTGCTTCGGTCACCCAGATTTGGAGGGCATTGTTGAAAGCTACCTGAGAGGTGACAAAGTGTTTCAACCACTGGAGTCAAGGGAGAGATCAGTGTCGTATGAAGAGTGCAACAAGCAATACGAGGAGGCAACAAAGAAGTTGGAGTTGGAAAAGAAGAATCTGAGAGAAACTGACACTCTGGTTAATGGGTTTAACAGAAGGTGGTGGGAGGACCCTATTGATCAGATGAGTGAAACTGAGTTGGAACAGTTTATGGTGTCTGTTTATGAGTTGAGGAGAAAATTAGCCGAAAGGGGTGGTGAATTGCTGATGCAAGCAATGCTGTAGAATACAATATTTTCATTTTCATGTACTTTTATGTTTATTTTATTTCTGTTTGATTTCTTTACACCGCACTCAACAAGCTTTTTTTTTAAAGAGAACTTCTTTCGCACCATGTTGGTAGAATTTGAATTCTTTAAGAAGAGACATCAGAAATACTTAATATCAATCAATCACTTGTACAAGGGATTAAACCATTCTCTCTAATATAAAATGTTAAGCTAAAAGAATGGCCACTCTTTTTCTTTATATATATTAGTCTCTTTCTAATATAAAGCTTCTACCTTATACCAGTTTTCTTAACAAATGATTGTGATTGTATTCTTGAATTTTAGAAATGCAGAAAAGTAAAGTTAATAGCACCTATTCGATGTCAGTCAAATCAAACTCTTTGGTAGAAGTTAGATTCTATTGTTCCACGGGAAGCAATGAAAAAAAACTATAATATGTAAAACACTCACTTCTATTTAATTTTTTAAAAAGAAATACATAGAAGCGCAAAGTGACCGTTTTCTCCTAGTTAACTACGGAACTTCAACTATTTGATTTGAATATATAACACGCAGAAAGCAGAGAATACAGTAAAACAAGTAAGCATTAATTCAAAAGTTCATTGGAATGTGAAAGGTATTGGAGTTAGGTACGACTTACTAGGAAAGATACATATAAGAAACTCCATCATGCATTCACAGTTGCAATCTCTTAAATGAAAGGTGAACATAAGGAGAATCAGAGAGCAAGCGAAGTAGGCATTGAAGGCGTTTTAACTTCATTGAGTTAATTAACCAACTGTGAATGAAAAGCATTCTTCAAAAAACAAGAACATTTTTCCCAATGTATGCTCTTAGAATATCTAAATTCCCGTTATAGCTCGATCTAAAAGCTTTTCTCGATCACAGGTGGTAAAGGTTAGAAATTTTGATCATGTCATGGAATAATAAGGCATGGGACCTATGATGCGCAAGGTGGGGGCATTAGCAAGCCAGCAAAGATAGGTTGAGCATTGACACATCTTGAGGTGGTTGGGGCATCTCCCAACTTCAGGTCAATGTCTCTAACTGTAAGACCTTGGCACCCAAACAGCTTGCTGCATCTTATGTCCACTGCAAGTGGTGAAGTTGTAGTTCCTCTCACATTTTGGAAATGAACATTTTGGATCTTTACAAGTGATGGCTGTGCGTATACAAAATAAATCAATGCAACAATTAGCACATGCATGTGTAAAAGAAAATAAAACTAATAAATAAGGCTAAAGATCATTTTACATATGTTTATCTAAAAGAAAGAAGAAAAAGCAAAAAGAAAAACAAAGCAATTAATTACCTTCTTTTTGCAGTTTGGATAACATTCATACTCTTGGTCAATGATGATAGGGTTTTTGACATTTTGCATGATAATGTTACTGAAGCTTATATCTGAAGCTGAACCTGGATATTTATCTGGCCATGCTTTCAATCTGAGGCCATTGGTTGTGCCGGTCAATGAGCAATTCTGGATGCGAATGCCTCTCACCTCTTCCTCATTCGGATATTTCCCAAGGCTACCGATACTGCATCATATATAGTATATATATATTGTCATGCATACATAACAAGTACCAAAATTAACTAGGATGAAAAGGAAAAACTTATATGTGCATGTGGTATCACCTTATACCGTGCCCAGGGCCACACTTGAGTCTGTTGATGAAAACATTTTTGACTCCTTGTATCATAGAGATGCAATCATCCCCAGTTGCAATGGTGTTTCTGGACATTATCACAGTGTCAGAGTGGCTGACATGAATGCCATCAGTGTTGGGGCTGGTTTCCGGGGCAACCAGCTTCAGTTTTCTCAATCTTATGTTTGTACATTTGGTAATGAATATGTGAAAGCCTTTGGGGTTCACAGTTCTAATACCCTGTACAACCACGTTGCTGCTATCGCTGAAGAAAAGGCTCTGCATTCTCGCATACAACACGACAGACATATGAGATTATCTAATCAAATATATGATTACTATATTGCCATGCGTGAACATATAGTTAGATTAATGATATATGTTGATGAAATGCGTTATTGCTTACGCTTGGATTCCTAGCGCAAGAACCGTCAGCACTTGATTCGCAATTCTCGGAGTATGACCATGACTGTTTTCCCTGGCCATCGAAAGTGCCCCCGCCGATAATTTTCAAGCCATCGTGCTTCTGGAATATGAGCCAGTCGCCGTTTTCATACTCCGAAAGATCCGTGGTAGCCATAACATACCCTTGTACTTGAATTGTTACTGGGGTTTGAGAAGTGCATGGTCCACTGAAATACATTGATGAAACCAAGAATCTGCCTTGAGGAATCAAAAGCCTGGCTGGCCCAGAGGTTTGATGACACACCTTTTGCCATGCAGTCATGAAAGCCTGCATTTATATGTACACAAACGTATAAGCCCTATTTCTGATCTATCTGTAAGAATGTAATGGATTGAAATTAAGACCACATTATTCAACAAAAGATGCCAACAAAGGTTGCCCTAATAACAAAGAATCAAACTCATATCCACAATGCTAGAATTTATTTACCTGGGTGCAATCGAATTTGCCATCACCTTTGGCTCCAAAATCCATGACGCTAATTATTTGCTCCCCAGGAAGGAGGACATCCTTAGCCACATTTTTATTCTTGAACATGTCAGGACCAGCAATACGTGGTAGTTTTAGAGCATTATCCGCATTGCAGGCCAATGCAAAGAGCAAAATAAGAACAGCACTCTTTGCAATGGCCATTGCACCTCAATGCCTTGCACTTCTATTCCTTTTTTTCCCCTTTTTTTCACTCTTCAAACTTTGAAATATAGACCTCCCCTGCGGAGGCTGCTAGGAAAAATGTGCGGGGAAATAATACTTCTTTCTCTGCCGGTGTTTTATAACATTCTCTCTGGCAGAATAAATGGTTCATCTAAATAAACGGAGGAAGCTAGGTTTTTAATTTCTGGCTTATTTAGTTTAGCTAAATTTAGTCATGCTTCTGTCTATTGATTAGGTTCTTCCAAAGTGGTCCATTCACTAGCTGCCACATCCTAACAGCAGCTACGGACAAAGGAACAAGGAAAAATAGATTATTTAATTCCTCTCTTCATTAATTGGTTCAAAATTATATGCTGTCTGTCTCCACAACAGCACAAATATATGCCTTCACCACCCAATTGATATCGCAGCGCGTATTTGGATATATTATTATATTACCACTATTTTTATCTGTCCATATTTATCATATTCAAAGGTATACTTAATGATATATGTTATACATGATTTTGTATTTTGTATTGTTAATATAGGTAGAAACAGATTGTCTCTCTTATATGTCACATTTAATAAATGTGTAAAAAAAATTAATTATAAAATTTGCCCTGAAAATAGTTTGTTGTTATAAATAACTATTTGAAATTGACTCAGCAAGTTATATTAAAATGATAAAATAGTAAATAAATTTTCCAACAAATGGAGAAGTTAATCGAATATATTAACATATTAATATATATTTTTTTAAATTACAAGTTGCATGAAAGTTCTTGATCCTATTATAGTGAATTTACCCTGAAAAGTTACTTGTATGAGATAGTAAGACTTTATGTTTGTTGAGTAATTAATAACTTACTAATATACAGACTCCAAAGGCATGAAATTTAACATTTAATAAAGGTAATAATAGAGTAATATCTAAAAGTGATCTGGTTAATCAATCACCTATATATCATCAATACATTTTTAATCTTGAATTCATTTTCAAAACATTCTTTTGTCTCCGAAAATTACAATGGAAGAGATCTCAAAGGATGCAGTTGAAGGAATGAAGAGAAAGCTATTGAGGGAAACGGCGTCATATATGTTATATGAAGAGTGTTTTGTTTGATGAATTATGATTACCCAATATCCATTAATTTCTCAAGGAATTTAGCTGAACCAATTTGATAAAACACGACATATATTATATGAATATCAAGGTTTACTGAATTCGATCCTGTTTGTAAAGCTCGTCTAAGGTATGGTTTTACCAGGTTTACAATTGAACTTTAGAAATTCAGAAAGTTCCTCAAGCTTGCATATCAGAGTTTGCATAAGTAAATTAGCTTTGATTTGTACATAGCTAAAAGGAACAACATAAGCCTAGGGAGTTTAATACTTTTCCTGCATAATCCTAAAGACCATTGTGTGGATCTTTCAGCTGATTCATATATCAACAATTTAGCATCTACAGATATGGTACAAGAGGAGTACTCTTTGCAAGAAGATTAAATTTAAATAAGAAGAAAAGAAAATACTACTCATTACTCCCTAGTGTGAAGATTTCCCTGTGTCCCAAAGCATAATCACATCACCCAACCAAGCCTCTTTGTTGCAACTCTGTTCTGTTTTCAACTGTGAATCTTGAAGCAGCTTCATTGCATTTGATGTCCTCTACTTTCATCTGGATGGCCTTAGCAGTCAAATAGGTTGGATAAAATTTGTATTGACACAGAAGTTGAGGTTCTGATGAAAGGTTCCAAAAACTCTTCTGCTGGCCAATGGTAGCAAGGTCTTCTTGAGGCTTCATTTCTTGCTCAAGGAAAAAAAGGAATCAAGAAAAGTGATAACTATGTTTATGTTAGTGCTTTCTGTAATTTTCTGAGTTCAAGTCCTAGGCCAAATCCACACATTATATATATGTCCTGGTAAGGCACTATATCTTCCCACCTTGTGGGACCTAACTTCATTAATTGAATTAGTAAAACATCTCTGATCGTTGAAGTCGCTATCCTAAGTAAGAGACTACTTTTGAAACACTACTCCTCAGCTTCGTTTTATTCGGTTGATATTGTGTGATAATAATATGGAGTTGAAAGTACTACATCTTCTATGCTAAATTAAGTTTAAGTTCTTAATCTCCCTTTAGCAGGATCAAATTATCAATATTTACTTTTTTGAGACGAATCAATTCCTCTGGTATAATTATTATGGATATTGGCATCACCCCATCCTTAACCAAGCTAAAGATACGATGGGTCTATTTATCTCGTTCGTATCCAATTCATAAAGAATGATTTTCAAACTTTGACTGTTTTGGTGACATGGAACCACTTTTGTTTCTTTTAATTGACTACAAGCAGAAGAATCACATATTATCCTACACCATAGGAATGGTCCTAGTAGAATTTAAATTGCTTTACTAATCTTATTCTTCGCTCTCATATTTTATAGGATACTTTTTTCTTAATACAACTCCAATTTGATTACCACCAATTACTTAAACTTAAACACAATATACATTATTTTATATTTAGTTAAATATAATTATTGTTGATGAGAGATTATCTTCTTTCCATTCATTCGATCATTTTTCTTATTAGTGACAATCTTTAATCTTTTACTTCTCGTTGAGAAATTTTCAGTTAAGAGGAATATTTATCTAACACTCAAATAAATACTATATATATATATATATATATATATATAAATATAAAATGAATACAATGTTATAATATCTATAATACTTACGATATATTTGTTTTGATATAGTTATTATAAATAATCTTATTTATTACCTGATTTTTTTTATAGAATTTAACTTTGTTAATATACTTCAAATTTAACACATTTTTCTTATAAGAATTTATATGTACATCCTCCTAATGGTACAATTATAATTAAAAAAATGTTGTACATTATATATGTGAACATAATTATGTCAATATAAATATATTATCACGTTATATAAATTTCATTTATTAAATAAAAAATACTATTATTGATATATAGTTATTGATAATTATATAACATATAACACTAAATTGATTTGTAACAATTGATTGCCTCGGGAATGGTGTTATGCAATATGCATGTCAAATAAGCATCTTTGTGATTTGATGTTAACAATAAAATTATTCCTTTCAATCCCATAAGATAGCAGAATAAGGTTTATATTTTTATAGAAAAATGGAAAGCAGTTATTTCACGGTATACAGCATCAAATTCTATATCAGGAAAGAATAAAGTGCATCTAATGGATATTTGGATTGATTAATTATATCCCTATGATAATGATCAGAACAAGGAATTTAGAACAAAAGGGCCAAACACTTTTATTTAGATTGAAGATGAAAAGAAGAGAGATAGATGTACCAATAAATGGAAGATAAATGAAAATTAATGTCACAGTATGATGAGTTTGCTGGTGTTCATTATTTGAAAAAGTATTTTTAAGTAAAATAAAATAGATTTCAATTTGTTCTATTTGTTTGTCTAATTTACTTATTTTAAAAACAAATATTATATTTTTATTATTGAAATATAATTATATTTTTTTATATTTTAGTTAACTTCTCGCTTCAGTAACTTTTTTAAATTTTAGTTTTTATTATTTATTTCAGTCTTTTTAATATATATGCATTGCTTCAGTTCTTATAATACTTGAACTATGCTTTCTATTTATCACATTTTTTTAAGGAACTATTTAAAATGAAAAATTATTATAGAGATAAAATAAAAAAGATACATTACAAAAATCCAAAGTTAAGCAAAATAAATAAAGATAAAAACTAAATTATGTATATATTTGAGAAGTAAAAGTATATTGAAGATAAATATATTCACATAAATAAGTATAAAGGAGGTTTTGTCGTTAAATCTTATAAGATGGTTTTATTTTGTCTTTAAACTATAATGTCAAACACTAATTTCACATTAACTGTAACTTTTTGGATTAATTTGCTGCTAAAATGAAGATTTAGAATGTAAAAATGTATTCTTAGCTTTTCTTCCAGAGAGATAAACCCTTACACTTGATAAACAGAGTAGCGGTGAGAGGTGGGTGGAAAATGGCGTACGTGAACGCCCGGCGCACCTTAGCATCCACCATGGCACGAGCACTTTCTTCGTCACCCGCAAGGGCTTCTCCCTCTGCCTGTCGTTTCGCATTCGCGTTGCTCCCGGCCAAACAAACCGTACCCGTTACTCACTGGGCGAATTTCCTGGTTCGGAGGAAATCGTCGGGTTCGGGTTACTCGCCCCTGAACGACCCGTCCCCGAACTGGAGCAACCGTCCTCCGAAAGAGACCATTCTTCTGGACGGCTGCGACTACGAGCACTGGCTCATCGTCATGGAGTTTCCCGATAACCCTAAACCCTCCGAAGACCACATGGTCAATGCCTATGTCAAAACCCTAGCCCATGTCCTCGGAAGGTCCCTTGTTCCTCTCCTTTAATTGTTATCATTTACATCACTTCTATTTTTCTAATTTCACTAATTTCACTTCTATTTTTCTAATTTCACTTCTGTGAATGTTCTTTGCAGCGAGGAAGAGGCCAAAAAGAAGATATACTCTGTTTCCACTTCTACATACACAGGCTTCGGCGCCCTCATTTCTGAAGAGCTTTCTTATAAAGTCAAAGGTGCAATAGATTCGTTACTTTTCTACGTTTCAATTTCATTTTGGTTGAAATTTTGTACTTGCTTGAGTTGTTAGATTTTCCTGACTGTGATGTTGTGCTATCATCAAATTGGTTGGAAATTTAATCTTGTGTGGATATTAGAGGAGGTTGATTTTATAATTTTTCTTTTTTTACTGTAATTTCAAATTTGTTCGTCTTTTTGACTCTTGGGAGTTATTCCATGTGCCTAAACAGATTTACCTGGAGTTCTTTGGGTGCTGCCAGATTCGTATCTTGATGTCCCCAACAAGGACTATGGAGGTCAGTGGAGGGTTTGAATTTACGAAGAGCTTAGTTAATTTTATATTTTTTCATTTTTGGTCGTGTTGATCGCTTTTGGGGTATTTCAGGTGATTTATTTGTTGATGGGAAGGTGATTCCTAGGCCACAGTATAGATATTCGGAGAGGCAACCCAGTAGGAGTAGACCTCGGCCGCGGCATGACAGACGACGAGAAACAATGCATGTTGAAAGGAGAGACCAACAGAACTGGAGCCAAGGTCACGGGGGACCTTTGCAGCCATCAACTCCAATGAATAGTCATAACTCGGTTCCTGATAGAGAGAACTAAGAAATGGTTAATACGAATTCTGATTTAGGAATTACCACAGACGGAAACAGAACCAAGTTTTTTCTTTCGGAAGTTTCGATCTAAGTTTCTGAGATCATATTTTACTTGTGTGGAAAATGGCTGTACCTGCCTTGAATGATATTTGGTAATAATATTTTATACCTTCATTATAAGTTGTGGATGCTTTGCAGACAAGAACGAGTTTCATTTCAATTTTTTCTTTGTATGATTTAACATGCAATTTGGATCACTGACGACTGTTAAAATTGATAGACTTGAAACAAATTTTGCTTTTACATCTGAACCAGTTCTCAGTGTCAATGCCTTGTGATATTTGATTTGATATGTCTGATGTGTATCATAAAACCTCTAATGGGTCTCTTGATTACAATTTTTTGCTGATTTTGATGCACCATTCATCTTACAGCCCATCAGCAGATTGTTGCCCTGTTTATCTCCTTGTCTAACTATTTATAGGTTGTATCTAGTTAAAGTTATTGCTCTAGCTTCTTTCTCTCAAACTAATGCTAGTGAATTGTTTCAAATATTCATTGCTAGTTTTGGTCAAATTCCTTGCATGTAAATCTATCTAGTGCAATACTGGTATTTGTTTTTTATATTTTGTTTATAGATCATTTTGCTTCATTTCTGTTTAAGTTGGGATATATTAAAGTATATTTATATTAGTTTGCTTACGAGGACGAGCTAATGTGAGTTGTTGTGTTGTTTCTTTAATATTTGAATTTTCGTAGCATAGTTAGCAAGTTGGGCATATGCAGTGGGTGTCCAGAAGTAATAACGTGGTGCTAATAAATCAAACCAAGGATTACACTCCGAAATAGCTTGCTACGCATATTTCCTAGCTTGAGCAGTGAATATCCTCGAAATCTAATAGTAGTAATAATTGAAACTATAAACTTTGTAGCATGTTTTTTAATAAATAAATAAATATTTTTTATTACTTTTTCTGCAACAATTTTTTTTTAACGAAAACAATATATTGTCAATAACATTGTGATGGGGAAAAATAAGTTGTACTGATACTCCTTATCACTTAAATTATTCCTAATATCTGATGTTTTTATCTTTCATAAACTTTCTTAATTTATGTCTCACTAGGAGAAATGCATAGTTTATTCGTTAATATTGTTATTTGATGTTTATTCGTTAATTTATTTTACAAAAAAAATTAATGATTATTTAAAGAGATGCAGGAGAATGCTGAGTGAATAGAAAGTGCAGATTGGATAAAAGGGGAAAAATAAGTAAAAAAATGTGTAAGAGAAAACGTTGTTTTTATTTTTTATTATGGATTATGTAGTATTCTTTGTATAGAAGACCTCGTAGTTTATTATGAAAGATGAATTAAGAAAAAGGCATTCATGCGTGTCTGTTTTTACCAAAATTAGCGATCCAAGCTACAGAACCAACCAACCGTTAACTCAAGAACAGAACACCTTCCCTTTCTCTGGATTCCAACATCTGATTCTCCTCTTTCCATCACCTCCCTACGCTCTTCCCTCTCTCCCTCCCTGCAATTTAGAAATGAATTCCAACTACGGCCAATCCAACACGAACAAATCCCCCTCCGTGTCCCTCAACAACTTGAATTTCGATTTCGATCTTGGCATCGGATCCAACCGTCCCAAATCCCTCAACGACCAGAAAAACCCCAAACCTTCCTATTCCACCACCACCACCACCTCTTCCTATTCCTATCCATATTCCTCCGCCCAGCCCAACAAACAACCCTCATGGACCCACCAACCGGCTCCCACTCAGACCACCTCCCTGCCCGGTGGGCCCCCCTCCATGGTCGGAGACATCTTCGGCAAGAGCTGGGGAACCACTCAACCTTCTACTGCTTCCAAAAACATTGGGATCATTAATAAGAACCCTAATCTCTTCGGAGATTTGGTCAGTTCTGCTTTGGGCCAGGGTTCCAAGTCTCCTGCTACCAATGTTCCTCTCAAAAACGCTACCCCCACCCCCAATAAAGCCTCCTTTTCCATGGGAAACATGGCCGATTCTTTGCCCAAAACTGCTGCCACGCCACAGAGCAGTGCTAGTTGGGCATCATCTTCTGGGGGGTTTAGCGTGAATGCCAACAAAACCCCCAATCTTGGGGGCACTTCAATGCGAAACATGGGTAGTGGAATTGGGACCAGTTCTAATAACAAGGATCCTTTTAGTTCTTTGTCTGGTTTTGGATCCAAGCAGTCTGCTACTCTTAATTCAGCTGCCAAAGGGCCGAAGGTTGCATCCGGGGATGATGGTTTTGGAGATTTCCAAAATGCTTCCAAATCGAGCTCGGATGGTTTTGGGGATTTTCAAAATGCTTCAAAACCGAACTCAGCCGCGTTTCCATCGGCTGCTTCTCCTGGGATTGATATCAATTTTGCTGGATCTGCCGCTCCCACTCAGAGTCATGTTCAGAGATCAGGTGGTGGTGATGATCCAATGGACATGTTTTTCACGGCTTCCTCGCCCGCGGTTGGGGGTGCTGCTGCGGCCTCTGATGGATTTGGAGGACAGGACGATTGGGGTTTGGATTCGGAGTTTGGTGGTGGAGGCCATGATGTGGGTGGCACCACTACTGAGCTTGAGGGGCTGCCTCCTCCTCCTGCCGGGGTCTCTAGTTCCACTGCTAAAGGCAAGGGGATGGACAATTACAAGCAAGGACAGTTTGCTGATGCTATTAAGTGGTTTTCGTGGGCCATTGTTCTTCTGGAGAAATCTGGGGACGATACGGCCACAGCGGAGGTTTTGTCATCCAGATCTTCGTGTTACAAAGAAGTCGGGGAGTATAAAAAGGCAGTGGCAGATTGTACAAAGGTATCACATGAATTTTTTAGTTGTTGTTAAATCAGTAAATGTCTCTTGTGTTTTCAATATTGAATTGTTGGATAATTTAAAAGAGCTGTTTATGTCTGGAAACTAGAGGAATAGAAAAAAGAAGTTAGCTGCAGCTTGTTATATACTATTGGTCAATTAATTGGCTAAAAGTTGGAGACAAAAAAAGAAAGAAGACAATGTGATAAAACAAGGTTATTATTGCTAGGAAATATTATATTCAGCGGGAAATGTAAGGTGTGAATGCATGATAGAACATATTAGGAGCAAGGGGATAAAAAGAAAGTTCTTATTATCTTTTTGGGTCTTGGCTTTCAACCCATACGACACATGCTTATATAAAACATTATGAAAAGTTGAAGGGCTGTTACATACATGAACCATATAAACACAATGCCTTATTTTAAGAAATAATTCCTGATTAGAATAGTGTCTTTCTTTTAGGCGAACTAGGGCTTGGATTTATGAAATGGAAACATGCATTCTGGCTTTAGAAATTTTGGAATTAATTTCTATCTTATTAGATTCATTAACTTTCACTGATGCAAGTGCAACCACAGTCAATACAAAGAAAACATGCTTACAATGCATCTACCATGTTTTTCCTAAAACAAGCTTCATTCTTCTCCTGTATTGGATAGTTTCACCTTGTGATCTTATTTTCTGCGTTTGGTACACTGTTTAGACCAGCACTGGTTGCAAAATGCAACTAGAATGGTTTTTCTTGCAAGTAGAGCACTGAGGGGCGGGCCTGTCATTGTTCCTTGGCGTTTCTTGGTTTGACCTTCCTCTCTCACATTCTCTACTAGATCTTCTTCCTTTCTTTTGTGGCTGATTGCTGTTGTACCTTTCTTTTTAGAAAAAAATTAGGTTTGATTGTAAAGCTCGCTCCAAAGGCTGATCTAAAAGTCTGTCTGTTCCTTCTACAGGTTTGCTTCAAGAGAATCTGTCGTAGTGCATAGTGTATGTAGAAAAATCTGTGCTCTTTTTTGCGTTCCAACAATATACTCAATTTTTGTGGCAACCTACCAAGAACTTTCTCAACAATCAGCTTTTGTTGAATAGTGTCTCCATAATTTCAAATTTGATTAACAATCCCATCTGTGAATCACATACCTTTTGGTTGTTTTCACACTTTCTATATCATGGAAAGCTACTATTTCACTTCAAAGTTTATATTGATAGAAATAAGATTCTCCATCCCTTATACGTAATTTGCCAACTACCCTAAGTGTTTTTTCCCTTTAGAATCATGCCAAGAATTATTGGACAAATGCCTTTGCTCAACATTGTTATATAGCATGGAGGGTGTGGCATTCTAGGTTCTATAAGCGTACAATAGGCGATCATACTCCCTCGGTCGCCCTTTTGGCGATGTGCCCCTTAGACAGTGGGAGGGCCCCTGGACGGTCTTTGGACCATCTGAAGGTGACATTATCGATTTTCTAAATTAGGATTGTTAGTTAAGTGATCGGCTCTTGGGTGACCAGGCTGCTAGGTGGTTGAGTGATCGGCCACTAGGAGAGCCCGTCAATTCCAGCTAATATTTGTGACGTGATGATATTAAGATTCTCACAAAAACTCTAAACTGACTCCTGAAACATAGGTATTTTGTTTTCCATTGTACGGATATTTCTGATTTTGTTTTCCGTGGATTTTTCTGATTTTGTTTTCAAACTCTATGCAAAGGCGTCATTAGAAGAAAAAGGGGATGAATTTTTTCTCAATACTAAGAAATTCTTGAAACTTTCTCATTGATCTGGGAAGAGAATGTTCGTTGGATTCTTTGCCCAGAACAGAGGCCATTTGCATCTCTCTTCAAAGTTTCTTTCTACTGCTTTGGCTGATTTCCTTGCAAAGCCACTGGTTGTAGCTGTTCTTGATATTCTTCTAAAACATTACAAAGATTTTGATGAATGAAGAAAGTCTTTGTTTGGCCACTCTAATAGTCGTAATCACCTTCACATTCACATATAAGAACATGTCTTGAGGAATATTCAAGACGGATATTATGTTTAACGATGAGGCTATAGGGTTCTAATCATAAGTTGATCAAATAAGTGGCTCGGATGTCACTCATAAAATATCATATTCTTCAGAGAAACATAGGCATGTTACACTTTGGATCTTAAGATGAAAGAAAGGGAAATTTCTTGTTATTTTTTTGAAAGGATGATCTTCGTAAGATAGGAATTCTCTTTCGTGGGAAAAGTGAGAAACTAGAACAGTTTATCTGAAAATCAATGGTTGAGACTTTGATAAAATGTTTGCACATGTATAACAATCTATGGAATTGTTTATATCCACTCCCTCGATTTACTTTGCAATTATTATAACTTTTTCACTGTTCCCTTTAATTCTAACCCCCCTCACTTTGTTTATAACTCGTACTGATTCAACACCTACTTGAATTGAACTCTTAGACAAGTTTAAGAGTCATACTTGAATCTTGAGTACACGATGCCTTTGTTTGACAGTTTGAGGAATAATTCCTAATTAGCTAGCTGCCTTATTTATAGAAACAAGCGTTTGGATTTATGGATTCAAACATTAATCATTACTTTTGAATTTAAGAATTAATTTCTTATAACCTTTTTTCTCAAATCTCCATGTTTCAGAAACCTTTTTGGCTTTAAATTCCACGGGTAGATAATTGATGTGTGCAAATGTGTTTGCTAAGGGCGAACATACGGTATGCAATATTTACTGTGGACCTATGTCCGGATATCATACCCTAAGGACTAATGATAGTAATTGATTCGATTTGTGAAATAAAGTAAACAATTATATAGAAAAGATTTGTCCAATTGTCTACAAGAAAACAGGGGTTAAAAAAGCAGATAACAACAAAGTGAGGACTTAGCAGATAAAAAAGTCTGGGTTTTTATTTTCTAATCATGCAATAGTTCCCCAATTCCTATTCTATGACTTCTCTTAAATTAGTTAATAGGTCTTCATCAAACGCCATCGATCATCTTTCCCCCAATTCAATTCCAATTTGGTTAGTTACGAATCAAATTTGGGAAAGTATAACCCAGAGAGAAAGATTTTAATCTGGTCAGAAACCCCTTAAATATGGTTGGTCATTCGCAATTTTAAAAGGTTAATTTCTTCTACAGATCCATCAATTACATACAGTTGGTCATGAACACAGAAAAGATTAATAAATAGATTCGGTCAATTCTAATGTAAATTGGAAGCAGTAAAACAGATTAATATCTAAATAATATGAAATTCAATGGATAAAATTAGGGTCTTACAAGCAGATTGCTTCATAACCCTACAAAATGAAGGTTAGCCAGCCATAGACATATGGTCAGATAGATAAGCATACCTAAAAGCATATAAAAAAAGGAGGGGACATATTACAATTAAGAATGCCGTGATAATCTTCAAGCACCTTTATACCCATAGCAACTCTCTTAGAGTTCCTTCTCCCTTAGAAAAGCATAATTGTCTCTCTTTGCAATAAGGTGTCATCAACAATAAACTCTCCCTTCTATTTGTAACAAAAAAAGGCCAGTGACAATTGTGTTAAAATGGCCCATGCTGAGATAGTATGATTGTGTTTATTTAGGGTCTTCTTCCTTGCTTCTTTTTGCTCTTTTTCCATCCAACCTTCGAATTTTTTTTATCATAATTTAATCAGAAAAGGGAGTTTTGTGAAGGTAATACATGCAAACATTATTATTTTCAAGCACAAATTCATATTAGTTATCATCGAAATTGCCGGGTCCTATTTATATCTTAGTTAAGACCCTGGGTAGCATATGTTCACAATTCAGTAATTGAAGTTTAAAAAGGTTAGGATTATGGCTTGGCCTGTCCATGAGTTCCACTATTTATCTAATGATCTGAACCATGTCATTATCTTGATCACCGTATAATAAGGAGGGAGAGTGTTCTGATCAGCATTTGTTGTGCAGATTCTTCAAAATGATGAAACCAATGTATCTGTCCTGGTACAGCGTGCTCTCTTGTACGAGAGTATGGAAAAGTACAAACTTGGTGCTGAAGACCTTAGGACTGTGCTGAAGATTGATCCTAGTAATAGGATCGCCAGAAGCACCGTTCACCGGTTGGCTAAGATGGCTGAGTAGGAGTTCATTCGCCTTTTTTTTTTCCTTTAATTATTATGCGATATAGGTTTTCACATCATCAACAACCCCCATTTCGTTTGCCATGATAGTTAGGGGGTAATACGTATGGATTGCTGTGACCCCAAATATGAAATGTGATGTATGCTTTATTTCATTCTGGCTGTGTCTTAAAATTAATATTTTCGTTGCCTTCACCAGATTTGAACTTTATAGAATTTCCATATTCTTTTTCTATTTATGTTCTTAAGTGTTTGGATTGTTTGCATATAAAGAAAGGCATTTGTTATTTTTTTTAAATTATGAAGAGAGAGATCTGCAAAGCAGCTGTCATTTACAGAATTTTGTTCCCAGGTTCCCTTCATGATTTTGTTTGTTTGTGGATTTATGTACGGCACTCATTAGTAGATTCAGCCTGGGTTTGTTTGGAATTTGTTTTCATAAAAATCTTTAGAGAGAAAAATTAAAAAAAATATTTAAAAATAAATAAATTTAGTTTATCTATAAACAAATTTGCAGAATTTCTCTTATATATTGTTTTTCTAAATTTTTATATTTTAATTTATGAATAAATTCATTTTGATTTATAGAGAATTTGTTTCTCTTGTATAAGTTTTTTTAGGAAATTTAGAGATATGTCCTTAATCACTTTTCATATTTAACGGGGTTTAAAATACAGTTTAAACGATAATAAAATGATCTCAAAACATACATTTATAATGTGTTTAAACTTAATGCTTTTCTGTCGTTTTTTAATTACAATAAAAAAATCTCTAATTTTTCTAAAGAACTATTATTTGGATTGATGTCTTAATCTCATAACTATTACCCCAAACATTTGCATCTCTACCGTGGGAATTGCATCCCATACTTAGATAGATAGATAGAGACAATGGTCGTAACTCAAATGCATATCTACTCAAGTCAAAGGGTGCTTGCTTTGAAAAGATAATGTATTATAATAGTTACATTAAGTATATCTAATTATAAAAGCATTTTAAGAGAACATTTGGAGTAAATTAAACTTTGGTTTAAAAATTTATAAAAATATCATTTTAGTTTTTTAAATTTTAAAAATATAATTAGTTTTTTTTTTAAATATTTTAATTTCTCAATTTTAGTATTTAAGAACTAAAAGTAAATTTGTCCAAATTTAAATAATTAGTTTTTATTAAATTTGAAAGACCATGATAACTAGATTCACCCAGCATCTACTATATTTTAGGGAATAAAAAATAGTTAAGTTATTATAAATTACAAAATTTCAATCAATGAAAGGCATTGCAGTAGCTGCCAAAGCTACAATATAATGACTTTACATACTGTCAGAAACCATGAAAAATTTAAAGCCTACAAGAAACAATAATTATATATGTGCATCAGTTTTGAAGACAACTCTAACCCTCATATCCATAAAGTATTATTGCTCCCACCACCTATCGGACTCATTTGGTTGCATCTAAAACTAAAAGAAAAATGAGTTTTTGACACTATTTTTTCTACTCTAGATTACAACTTTTTTCTCAAGATTACAATTTCTTTAAGTGTTTGATTATTTATATGATAGTATTTTTGTAAATGTCATTTGGAACATTGAGTGTCAAATAATCAATACTCAAACTAAAATTAAAATTAACACACCAAACATGCATAAAAATAAACCCAAAAAAAGCAATGAAGTCATCTTCTCTTATTACAAATTTATATAACTATGAGATAATTAATAAAATCAAATTCATGCTTAGTAAACACCACTCTATCTGAAATTTTTATATAAAAGTTATCGTCTACATGAATTCTATATTATGTATAAATTAAAATTAAAACCGTGTTCAAAGAACATAGTTTTTTGAAAAGAAGTTTCTTAAACACGATCTAACTATTCTCATGTTTTTCTTAAATGCGTCTCTTCTGTCAGAATTATAAAAATAGGCAAAGTGTACCTACCTTTTTTTACTTAATATATTATCATTTGCATTAGCTAAATAATTAATATAGGAGGAAAGGTATAGAATAGTATTTAGTTTTGAAAAACCCGATTTCCACTTGTTTCCACTTGCGTGTGATGTTACTATATTCATTCTTGTATAAATTCAGAGTCCTTCACTTGTATAAAGTCTCAGTATCCATTCTCTCTCTGAAATAAAAAATGTGTGGGGGTGCTATCATTTCTGATTTCGTAGACGTGGAGGACGCATGTGAGAAGGTGAAGAAGAAAAGAGTGGTTACGCGAGTACGGAAGAACGCCTACAGAGGAATCAGGCAAAGGCCTTGGGGCAAGTGGGCTGCAGAAATAAGGGACCCACGCAAGGGTCTGCGCCTGTGGCTCGGCACATTCGCCACTCCCCAAGAAGCCGCTCGCGCCTACGACGACGCCGCCCTGCGCATCCGCGGAGACAAGGCCAAGCTCAACTTCCCCCGCCACCACCACCCTCCCCCCGACAACAACCCATGCCTCAGCCCCGAGTTCACTCAGCCCTGTTATCAACCCACTTTTAATAACACCGACCCTCTACTCGCCAACCATATTTCCAACCTCGAATCGTTTCTTGGTTTGGAGCCTGAACAGCTTCCGATGCAGCCACTGCCACTTCCTGAGTGGGACCCGCTCCACGACGTCGTTTTTCCCAACCGCCACCTCTTCTGAAGCCTTGTTGCTGCTTCCATTCCATGTCTGAACTCCACGTCTTTCAACTTAGCCTCTGTAAAATTTAATCTTTCTTTTTTCTGCTCAACGAAAACCACATGCTTTTCCCTCTTCTGTTTCATTTACACTGTCTATGTATAAAACTTTTCTCACTCTTTCTTTTCTCCTTTTCATCGTCTACATAGTTCTAAACGTCTCGCTTCACAAATTCAAGGTTCTCATAACCTCTCGCAACACTGAAAAGTGATCAATACTTTTGTTGATTCTGATTTCTGCGTTGTTATTCAAAACAAGAGTTCTTTTGGCATGCATATTAATTTTCTCATTCCCACGAAATATTCTTGATTTTGTCAAACTAAGGTCATGTGAATGTTCACTTTTTTTTCTTGCAATAGTAATCCTAGCCTACATTCTTTGGAATATATTTGTTTTGTCCCTTTCTTTCTTAGAACTTGTAGTCCTAATTCCAAATCCTTTTTTTTATTGCATATTGTATGTAGAATGTTTTAATAGTTTTTGCACTCTCAGAAGTCATTCCAAGTGTAGATAGAGATGAATTCCAAAATGTTTTATTAACAAAAACTGATACTCAACTTTCTTTAACGGATTAAGTCATCAAGACATAAGTGATCAGATCCATTATCTGAGTGAAAGAAATTAACTTTTAAACCAAATTGGTGTCAACAAACTTCACTTTTACAAACACTAAAAAATTAGTAAATTTAAAAAACAAAGTCCATTATTAACGATGCTATGTTGAGTATTATGAGAACAAGTCCAATAAACATGTACCACAATGGCTTGTATATGTCAACCAATTTAAGTAATTTTTACACTATATTGAAAAAATTCAGACACAACATTCTATATATATTCAAAATCATATTGCGGTATTGGTTGGAAGGGGATGATATTTTTGTCATGTATGGAGGTTTTTTCACTAGAACTCAATAAGCAGAAGAACTCTATCCATGTACAAATGCCCCTGTGGACCCAAACGCTACACAAGTGATGACACCAATAGTAGTTTTTTTTTTTGAAAAAAAAACAATGGAGCCAGTACCCATTGAAGTTAAACCACCAAATGCAACACATAAATAACTAACGCACACATTCAATGGAATTTTGTCTACCTTCAACCTTAGCATTGAATGGCTGAAAGGGAGTTTTATTCAACAACACATTTTTGGGGCCTGTGAAACTGTTCTCCAAGCAAGCAACAATTTATGACGGCCACCTACCGCCAGCGCAAACTTACTTACCAATAAATAAAGTCTTGCACTAAAACTGAATGTCGTGAAAGTCTTCTTAAATAATATATTTGTAACAACAATAATTAAATTTAAGGGTAAAATCTTTATATTTTTCCCACATCTAATATTATAATATACATGAATTTTTAATATAAATATTTATATATACATATATTAATTCAATATAAATATTTATATATACATATATTATTTGTATAGTAGTCCAAAATACATTTTTCATAATAAGAAAAATAAATTTTACAAAATAAAGTAACAAAAACAATATATATATATATATATATATTCGTATAAAATACACGATCATTATAAATAAAGAAAACAAAACACAAACAAGGTAAACTAACTATAAAATAATTTTACTATAAAAGATCAATTTCAATTAACAAACATAAAGTCATCTTTTCTCAAAATCCATCTAGTGTCTATCATAATTCATTATTCATATTACTCAGATCAGACTTGTACGAACCAACATACTCAGATACTTGACTCTACTTCCAAAAGACTCATACATTGACTTACACTCAGAGATCTGCACATGTCATACTATTTCACTATGAAATCCACGTAGCTATGCGCATAAATAATCTCAATATCATATGACAGAGTTAACTCATATAACATGTCAGGTAAGTTATCTTTCAAACAACTTACCCATTCACATGAACCTCCTTCAACTCTCACGACCTGAATAACTTCATCTATATGATTTCATTATATTAGGAGAATCAGGATATCTCCTTCTAGACGAATCCCTAGTCAATGCACATCCTAAATAATCTAAACACGGTATTTTCTTTCTTGAAAATACTATGTCTAGATTAAAATTCATATTCAACATCTTATCCAAAATCTTATAATTAAATCATATCAAAACTTAGAATTTCAAAACACACAAAAATTCATCCAAAAATCACATAAATATTTAATTAAAGGATTTTTCAATTAAATACACTTAAAATATAATTTTACATAATTTATAATTAAAAACTATAAAATAGAAATAACCAAACCTTTTAAAAGTAAAGATAAAAATTTTAGTTTTAAGTTTTTGTTTTTAAGAGTCTAGCTTGAGCAAAAACCTTTTCGCTTGAGCGAGAATGGGTCTTGCTGAGAATGTTGGAAACAGGGTTCGAACTTTTGGCAAATTTACCAGAACTCTCTAGTTGCTTGCTCGTGCCCGGAGGTTACGTACAAGGGACTGGGGAAAGATCTTTGCCTGAGGGAGAAAACATACACACAATACACAATTCTTTTACCACCTTCAGAGTGCCATACGCGGTGCTCAGAGACGGAGGTGCACAGTTTTGGTGTTTCTTGCTGGCTGACTTGAGCGTCGGAGTGCAAACGGCCGCTAGGGCGCCCTTTTGTCCTCT
>Ga0123342_1002184_pt1 | contig 32727 bp, 26 predicted proteins | sample Turbeawhitnodule_FD_89960 | JGI IMG/M metagenome (GOLD analysis project Ga0123342, IMG submission 89960) | Root nodule microbial communities of legume samples collected from Mexico - Turtle bean Mexico white nodule | ecosystem: Host-associated > Plants > Roots > Nodule | place: Mexico: Nepantla... | reverse complement strand
TTTTTTTTTTATATATAAAATATATATATATATATATATATATATATATATATATATATATATATATAAAGATTAATTCCCGCACTTCTTTCTATCAATCTCTTAAGAATGTATTTACATGCTTTTAAAGAATGAATTAATTGTATATTTTTGTTATTAATTATATCCTAATAACTTGTCTCTCCGCTTAGCATTATGATTTTATGATACATTGCATAATTAGTGTTACGCATTTTGGCAAAACATATAATCCTTATTTAAATACAAATACATCTGTCTTATTAATCACTTCATATCATATTCATATATGTTCACATGTAAAGCTTTTGTTTTATTGATATCAATATTTACTCCTACACTTTGAATGTGATGCATGAAAATGTATAGATTCATATATTTTCTAAAAAGTTATTCTGGAATTCAGATATACGTGTTACATGAATTTACTTTAATATATTTTTTTTTTTATCTGTGTAATTTATATACTAATACAAGCTCGTGTAAGAACTTCATTTGCAAGTGAAGTATATGCTTGATTCTATAAACTATATATATTGATATGCATGCTTCGTATATAAAATAGTTTATATAATATAATTATGCCTTCTTCCAAATAATTAAAATCATCAATAAATTAAATATGAAATTTATAGTATCTACGAACATGCAATAAAAATTAACACAAATGCTTTAAAGTTGTTTAGTAATTATACAAATAGTTTTTCACTTCAGATATACATTTCTAAACACAGTATCGGGTTTTTAGCGAGGTAAACTTAACTCTTCCAATAGTTTGTAATAAAAATATATTTACTGAATGTTTTAATTAAAAAATAGTAATTTAATCAGTTATTTTTTATTTGTGTATACCAATGTGATAGTTCTAAGCGAAGTTTCTATCATGTTGATATACAAGTTTGAAGATATTCATTTAATTAAATTAACATGATTTTCAATTGAACAGAAAATAATGTATATTTACTATTCATTTAATTTGAAAATATATGTTTATTTCAATATATATAAACTAAAATTATAAAATTAAAATTTTAATTATTTATGATTTGCATAAGAGATTTTTTTATTGAAATTTTTTATATTCTCTATGTATTATTAAAAAATTGGCAAAATTAACATTATTACGGTTTTTAAAATTTAATTGTGATTATATAAATAAATAAAACTTGTTCCAATAGAAAAGGTAGTATTTATTTATTTATTTTGATTAAAAAAAATATATATTAAAGGTAAAAACGTTGTTGGTATAAAAAATTAGCCATGCAGATTGGCATAAACACTTAATGGTATTGATTTCCAATTTATTAGCATGCCGCATTCTTTTACTTCCTTGTTGAGCTTATAACCAAAAGTTTGACCCACTGAAAAAAATTAAATGAACATTAGATTACTCAGTATCAATGTTATCTAAACGAATAATGTATCACATTATAGAAATTTTGTTATAGTATATCAAATTAACTTATGCTATGAATATATTAAATAATAGTGTATTTATATATATATATTATACAATCTATATATAAAGTCATGATGATTATATGATTTTTTTTAAATTTCTTGGTGATGGAAGATACATTTTTAATGTCATATTTTGATGATAATTCCTTAAGTGGTTCTAGTTTATATCAATATTTTGTAGAAAAAAAAGACTAGAAAAATATTTTTAAAAAAGGGGGTTGGTTCTGGAATACATCTGCATTCTCTTAATTTTTATTCTCGCATATAAAAATAACTAAAGGCGACATAATAATTAAGAAGAAAGCAAATAAAAGCTGTATAAATACATGACTCCGTATAAATGAAAAGAATTATATTTAAGGATAATTTTAAGAAAAGATTTATATGTAATATTAAAAAGGAAAAAAGGAAAAAGTGAATTGAATAAGAAGTATGTAATGACAGGAATGGAGTTTAGGTGTGGTGTGTGGTCACAGCCTCGCAGTGTTTCCCGTGAACAAAATAAAGGACAACCCACTTTTCTTTTCTTTTTTCTTTTCTTTTCTTTTCTTTTCTTAAGCGACACCTTATTAGCTTTCTCTTCTTCTCACTGTAGTGTGCAACTATTATCTGTCACTATATTTTTAATTTGGATTTTGAAATAAATTAGAATCCAGAATCATAAGGCTTCATGCGTTTGCTGATCAAAAAAATAAGGCTTCATGCGTTGAAATTGGGTTCGTATATGGTCACAACCATCAATTTTCATTCGGTCCATTTTTCTAAAATGGCCCATGCTGAAGAAAAAAATTGCTGAAGCCAGAATTGGTGGACCAAGATTTGATATTTGATGCACATTAGAATGAAAAATTCATCCTACACCCAACTTTTTTCAACCTTCATCCTATACACTTTTAAATTTCCAAAAATTACACTTGATTGCGGATATGAAAATCTGGAATAAAAAAATTATATTGAAAAGGAAAATTCTTAATAGATTATTGTGTTCTACAAATGAAATTCAGAATAAAATTCGAAAATCAAAATCTCATTTTGGAAGCAATGTAGGGATGGGCCGTGCGGATTGGCTCACAGTCCATTATGAAAAACGCATGACAGACTTATTATTTTGGCCCGCTAACCAACTTAAGCTTGTCCCTCATAATCTACAATTTGTGTGAGTCAAGGATGGGACAACCTCCATAATAGTAAAAAGAGTATTTCTTCCTACACCTCTCAAATATTTTGGAATTTTTTTTTCTCTTCTAAATTTTCATTTCTAGAATTGAATTTTATGTTATGAAAATTAAATTTCGAAATTGATGAGGTGTAAGAAGAAATTTGATAGGATGCAAGAAGAAATACCTTAATAAAAATATTGTCTCCTTTAACTTTTATTTTCTATATATATAACAAGTGAATTAATATATTTTTATTTTTGATAAAATTTAATTTTTATGTAGGCTGGCCTGTAAACTCGCAATTCATCTCTTATATGGGACGAGTCAATAGATTGGGTCTGCATTACTTAAGTGGGCCGAGTCAATGCGTGACAAGCCAATATACATGGGGTAAACTAACCCGCATTGTCATTCCTAAAAGAAAATTTCCAAAATGCAAAAAAATATATCTCAGAAAATAAATTTTGAAAATGTATTTCAAAAAAAGGATTTAAGAGTCCAGAAAAAATGTTCTGAAAATTCAAATCCAGAAATGTATTCCAGAAAAATTATTTCAAAATGTAATTTTATCCACACCCCTTTTATTTAAGGATATTTTTGTCATTTTATATAAAAATTGAGTGCAAATTCAAATAGAAATAAAATAATAACAAAAATGTGTGTTTCTTAGTCCAAACATAGCATTTTAATTAAAAGTATAAATTTCTTGAATATTAGATTAATGTATTGATTGAGTGAAAGATGTGTGAAGAAAACACAACTCCTCATTATAAATGATATAAAAAATTTCGTCTTAAACATCCAAGTAAGATGTGTTAGAGAAATATATTGTTCCAAATAACCTTATCCATAAATAACAGGTTTTGTTACTCATTCACCCAAGATAAATATATTACTTTATCTTACGGAAAAGTAAATTTGGCTAAATGTCTTAAATAATATTTAATGTATTATGATGCATTTTTTTACATTTCACATAAAATTTTCAATATCTCTTTTTTTTTCGAATGGGGTGGGTCCAGAAAACTATTGAGATCACTCTTCTCTTTCCTCGATCAATAGATCTTATCGTACTTAGTTTTCCTTCTTGCAAGCCCTTTCCTCCTCTCTACTCATTTCACCTATCGATCTTCTCGTAACCCAAACTCGGATAGTACCTGCAGAAGATACTCTAACGCTTAAGTCAGTTTAGTATTCGACACTCTCGGTTGTCAGAGCACTATATATGATGACGTACCTGGATCTTGGAATTTGTGTTATTTATATTATTTTAGTGGACCTTTCTTATTGGGTCATATTAGGGAATTGGACCATGTTTAAGTATACATTACCTAGTTCTTAATCATGGATTAACTTCACTGACTCTGGTTAAGCGTAATTGGATTCGTGTTGTCGGTCGGCTCATTGATGGGGACTTAGTCATCGGTCGACCCAATGATGAAGACCGAGACATGATCAATCGTACGACCTTTACCGGTAATTTTTTAATTATTATATCTTATACAGGCCAGACCTCGGTCATCAGCTTGAGAGAAAGACATCGGACATCGGACATCGGTGGACTGATAGTAACGGTGGGCCACGTAAGCTAGATCCCACAAACAGTATAAATTAACATGAAGTTAACATCCAGATCCCAGATAAAGACCCAAGTCACGAGAGGATCATGCATGGGGTGTGTATGGTACATTCGGGTACGACACAAGCAAGTGTTCCTTGGAGGCGCTAAGGCCGGTTAGGGTTAGGGTTTCCAGGGGAAGACTGCATGCATGGCACGTGAACACTTAGGGCACCCACAAAACAAATGATGCCGCAGCGCTGGTACACGAATAGGTACCTTGGCGGCTACGCTATTAGGTCTTTGCACTCCAAAAAAGGGAAGTCCTATGCGCCAGATTACGCTAAGATTGTGTGATAGCGGTGCAAGGACATTCTCCCAGGAACCCTACGCCCACTAAGAGACGTTGGAGCATCGCAGAAGTAACCCTAGTTACAACCTATAAATAGGGTGGTATGAACCCTAGCAAGGTACGTCGTTTCTAAGACTGAAACTGCTTTACACACATTACTGTTTCTCTAGTCCTTACTGACTTGAGCGTCAGAGTGTAAACGACCGTTAAGGCGCCCTTTTGTCTTTGCAAGAAAGCGTTCTTCAACCCAAGGAAATTCTCTCTCAAGAGGAGACAGGCGGACCCTGAAGCTGTCGTTCGAGTCTACCGGTAATCGAGTCAACCGGCAAAAACATATCTTTTAGGAAGATTAAAAATACAACAGAAATATATGAAAAAGCATAAAGTATTTGATACAAGTTTATTATTTAGTTTTTTAGATCTCACGAGTCAACTTCATTCATTATCATAAACTTTTTAACTATTTATTTCTCTTAGTTGTAAAGCACACGAGATTCAATTGCTTGATATCCAACTATGTCTATTTTGTCTACTAACTTCTTTCTTCTTTCGTCAAGAATGTCTTGGAAACAAAGAGAATGAAAGACTCCAAAATCAATATTCATCAAGTAATTTCATCTTTAATGTTTTGGTTCATGTATTTAGCAAGTAGAGTATTATACTTGCAATTTCACCCTATAATGAATGGGAGTGATATTTTTCTCCTCCATGTTTCTAGTCATGTCAATTATTGCTTTATTTCTCCTATAGCTTAGTCCATCATGTTAGGAGTGTATGATATTGTTACTTAATGCAAAATGCCATGTTTTTCACACTATGATTCGAAAATCTATGATATATATTCTCCACTTTTATTTGTTCCTAACATCTCAAAAACCTTTGACATATACCCACCTCCATGTCTCTCATCTTTAAATAAAAGCTTTAATGTTAGGTATTATTATGTAACTTGACATATTAGCTATGTTGACACCTTAAGTAACAATAATCATTTGCCATCACATGAAAAAAAATATTACTAAAAAAGAAAAAAAATACAAAAATATGGAGGGACTAGACCAAAACTCATATGTTAACAAAAACGATACATAGGTAGACTATCTATTCATAAAGAATTTTAAGAACAGATTAGATGTTAGCCTATTATAGCAATGAAAAGATTCTCCATGAATAAATCCTAAATTAGTCAACTTATCAACACATGTATTTTCTTCACGAAAAATATGAGTAACTCTAAACTTGATTTCCCACAGTAATTAAGACAAGTATTTATCGATTATGAAACATCTAAGGAACATTAGTCCTAGCAATAAACGTAGCACAAACCAAAGCAGAATCACATTCTAGCCAGACATTAGTAAGTCCCATCTTTTGAGCTTCCTCCATAGCATGTATAACCCCATAAAACTCAGCAACCAGAGCAATCTGAACTTCAAGAAACGCAGAGAAAGCTCCAGTAAATTCTCCCATACTCCCATGAAAAATACTTCCACGAGTAGCAAGACCAGGGTATCCCCTAGCAGTCCCATCAGTGTTAATTTTAACCCAGCCTGGTGAAACTCCCATCTAACATGAAGAGGACGAAGAACTTTAATAGTACGAGTATTAATACCAAAAAAATTGATCTCGTTGAAATCCAACATATCATTCTTCATTGAAGCTTTAAATGAATTTCCCACTAGACGAGTTAAACCTTTAATAACCAAAATAGCCAAAGAAACCTCAATCTTATCCTGAAAATGAGCATAATTCCTCATACGCCATATCATCTAAATAGAAAAAGTTAGCACAACAAGCTTAATCAATTTCACCAAAGGACTACCATCACTCTTGATAAAAGAGAGGAGATCATCCTTATTAGAGAAATGAGAAGTAGGACAAATCTGTCGAACCCAACTCCAAATACGCAAAACATTAGAACATTCAAAAAAATAAATGTTGAATAGATTCCCCGTACTTTTCACAAAACGTACTCATAGAACAAATATGCAGACCTTTATTTTGAATATGCTAATCTGTAGGAAGCCGTCCATGAAAAATTTTCCAAAGGACAAGAGTTTTGGAAGGCGGAAGATATGAAGAACAAATAAATTTACCCCAACTATAGGGAACTTCTGGATCCAATAAAAAAGAAAAGTCTTAGCCGATTTAAGAGTGAAATGACCAAACTCATCTAGAATCCAATTAGGAATATCCCGTTTCGCCCTAACCATGATATGACTAAAAAGATGAGGCATCTAGTGTAAAGACAGTGAAATATTCCAATTATCACCTGTCCAAAATTGAGAGACTGTATCCAGAATGCTAGCACCATAAGATAATCGTACAATATTCTCTAAAGAATTAGTACCACACCATTTATCATTCCAGAAATTAATAAAAGAACTTGTACCAACAGTCCAAGAAGTATAATAAAGTATAGTAGAATAAAATTGTTTAATTTCAAGCCAAAAAGACGAGGATTTATAAACCATTTAAAACTCGTATTTTGATTTAAGAACCCTTGCTTTCGAGAGGAAAGAGAAATTTGTTGTCAATATCTTATTACACTTCATTCTTGACACAAATAACACATTTTTAAATGTTTTCTTGTCTTTCTTTCTCTATGTCACTATGTATCCCTTGCATTCAATTATTCAATTGACAAGATTATACTAAACCACAAGTATGATGCTTTTCCTGTTACTTCATCAAAGTCACTTTATATGACGAATCATATAATTTTGAATCACCAATATCTAGATACCAATTTTTGAGTGAAAAGTTTCATCATTGATTACAATAAACGTAATTGTAACATCCTTATCTCGAACTACACTTATATTCTCTTCAATATTATTGGTATGTTTAGTATTTAGAGGCATAATGATCCTACTTATCATAATTATAATAATACATTTTTCTTTCACATTTTCTTTTATTTCTTCAATGGTTGTTTATATTCCTTCCTCCATTTTTATGAGGATTCAGATTTATCTTCAATTTTGTTTCTTTCTTTGTTCTATGACTAATTTTCCATTTATCCTTCTTTCAATCTTTCTTGTGAAAATCTTCTATAATTTTAAGGTTTGAACTTGTATAACTTGGTATTCTCTTGTGTTATAGCCCTTTCATTAAGTTATGTGCTTCAAGTGTTTGGATTCTGCTATTGTAATAATTACATGATGAAGTTAAGGAGTTAATGTCCTAAAGATCTTCTTCATGATTTTCTAATCCAAATTTGATCAATGACAAGTTTTCATAAAATTCACAGGGAATTACATCACATTGAAGTATATTCTTCAATAGACTCTTGATCAAGCATGCCTGTTAATTCATATTGTTTTATATAGAATTTCAAGTTTATTTTCTTGGTCTTCTCAATTTTCCAATATGCCATGTTTGATGTTTTCTTAGTTATCCACACATTAATGAAAAATACATTTTATTTTGTAATATTTCTTCCTAAATATAACTTATATACATTTGCACGTTTTTCTTCATTAATAATTTCAAGAATTTGTTGAAACTGAATGCTGAATTCAAATCTCACAAGCCATTAAGGAGTGCTAGAAAATGTATTTCATTGGCATTGCTACTTGTCCAAGTTATGATTACTTAAAAAGGTTCTTTGATCCTTTTTGCTTTGGTTTGTAGAGGAAGAAAACTGAAAAGAAAATGGAATTTTTGTATAGTACTTGTTACAGAAAACTACACTCTATGGTATTTTGTTTTTTCCCTTTGATATTTGTATACTTTTTCTTCCTTTGAAGTTCACTTTGGTTTAAAAAAAACTACCCCTTGAATAAATTTAGTTGAAATTATGTTTGAGAATGTGATAAAAGTGTGGAATTTAGGGGAAAGTAGATGCAAGGTAGGAAAAGAAAGTGGTGGGACGTTGGCTTTTGATCGTATTAATTTGAAAGAAAACGATAGAGTTTGGAATGTAATCTGTAATATATAGAAGGTAAAGGGAGAAGTATGATTAAGTTTAGGGGGAAGGTGAATTGATGTAAAAGATAATGTTGATGGGAAGGTTGAAGGAGAAGAGACAGTGAGTGAGGAGAGGAGGGAGATTGCTTTCCAACAGTGCAGAAGCAATTATTGTGTGTTTATTTATAATTAAAAAAGAAATAGAAAAAAGGGGTGATTAGAAGAGTAGTTTAAATGAGGTTGGGGTGGAAGAAGGGAAAGTTGTGAGGAAACAAGTGTGATAAGATGGTGTCCCCGATGTCAACGATTCTGGTGACGGGTGGGGCGGGCTTCATCGGATCCCACACGGTGCTTCAGCTTCTCAAGCAGGGTTTCCGGGTTACCATAATCGACAACCTCGACAACTCCGTCATCGAAGCCGTTCACAGGGTTCGCCGTCTTGTCGGTCCTCACCTTTCCAACAACCTCACCTTCTGCCACGGCGACCTCCGCAATCCCAACGATTTGGAGCCACTCTTCTCCCAAACCAAGTACCTTTCTCTCTCTCTCTCTCTCTCTCTCTCTCTCTCTCTCTCTCTCTCTCTCTCTCCGTTTGCATAATGCATTCTTCCATCGCCGTCAGGTTTGATGCTGTCATCCACTTCGCTGGCCTCAAAGGTGTTGGAGAAAGCGTTGCAAAGCCCCGCCGTTACTACGACAACAATGTGGTGGGCACGATCAACCTTTTTCAGGCAATGGCTAAATTTAACTGCAAAAACATGGTTATTTCCTCCTCCGCCACTGTTTATGGCCAACCTCAACAAGTTCCCTGCGTCGAGGAGGACTTGCATTTACACGCCATGAATCCCTACGGAAGAACCAAGGTACCACACTATACTCTGGTTGAATTTAAGATGAAAGAACTTGGCAGACAGAGTGTGTTTGTGTGTGTGTGTAGCTCTTTGTTGAAGAAATAGCCCGAGACATTGAGAGAGCAGAGGGAGAGTGGAGGATCATTCTGCTGAGGTACTTCAATCCGGTTGGGGCCCACGAGAGTGGCCAGATTGGGGAAGATCCAAGGGGTATCCCCAATAATCTTATGCCTTACATTCATCAGGTTGCTGTTGGTAGATTACCTGAGCTCAAAGTTTATGGTGATGATTATCCCACCAAGGATGGCACCCCGGTTCGTCATTCAATCTCCTTCTTTTTTCTTCACCTTCAAAATTACTTTACCAATAACAGTTTATGACTGTGAATGCAGATCCGGGATTATATACATGTAATGGACTTGGCAGATGGTCACATTGCTGCCCTTCGAAAGCTTTTTGCAACAGACAACATTGGTCCGTCATACCTTTAACAAACCCACTTTCACAATTACTACTTTAAATTTCCTATAACTCACAAACAATTGCTTCACTCATTAGGTTGTACTGCCTATAATTTGGGAACTGGGCGTGGTACATCGGTGCTTGAAATGGTCGCTGCATTTGAAAAAGCTTCCGGCAAGGTCATTATTCATTTTGTATCTTCCTTACTCACTTCACATCACATCACATCATATGATCCATGTAAATGTAGTGTACCTACGCACTCAAATTAACTGTTCTTCCTTTTTCCAGAAAATTTCAATTAAAATGTGTCCCAGGAGACCCGGAGATGCTACTGCTGTATATGCATCCACGGAGAAGGCTGAGAAAGAACTTGGTTGGAAGTAAGTTTTGTATTTCACCTCCAATTACATCATGCTACTTCCTAAAACTATAATTATCCATCAATTTAATCTCTATAGTTGATACTGCTACTTGATTTTGTTTTAATTGATATTACAAAATCAGTCCTGGATTTTATAGTTTTAGTTACCTACCAATTTGATTGATTAATTGATTCACACTAAAAGCAAAATTTGAGATAAAATGTAGTGATTTGAAATTAAAGTTAGGAATGAAATTGGCATGTTCTTGAGAATTAAAATGACTGTGTGTTGGTACAGGGCAAAATACGGTATAGAGGAAATGTGCAGGGACCTATGGAATTGGGCGAGCAAAAATCCATGGGGATACCAGGGGAAACACTAGCTTCATCCCGGACACGTGTGCCTTGTACCAGACTTCCCACTCCTTGTCGTTTTCGGATTCTTCCACTATACCATATCATCTTCACTAATAATATTTCATCTTTCTTTCTTCTGTTGATACAATTGCTTGATTCTTTATACTATCTTAGCCTAAATAATTGTCTGATTTTGATTTCTGATATTGTAGAAAACAGAACTTCTGAGTCATATATGAGAGCCAATTAAATTATTTTCCATGAAACAGTGATCGAATGTCTCTTCAAAAATATTGTTATTATTTTTATTGTTATCACATGCTATCTTGCTACACATTGTTGCTGCACAGACAGCTGTTCCAATTTTCTTAAGAGATTGCTGGCTGGCTATGCTCTGTGCAGCACACGTTGAGATCAATCCATCCATACCAACCATGTGTTTGCTTTGTTCTATCTCAAAACCTTCAATCTTTTTGTAGAAAACGGGAATAGCCAAAATTATATGAAATAACTTGATTTTTTTTTATTCTTTTACTTTTTTCTTAGCGCATAAATTAATAATATTAATTTCTTAACCAGTGAGTGTAATTTATTTCTGTGGTTTAGTTCAGAAAATAATAGGAAAGGGAAATGCAGATTGGTAGTGTTAGTCTGTCCCTTGTCTTAGAAAGAGTTGTCGGTGGTTTATAATTTTGTATGGATTATGAGGCTAATTTTGTGGTGGTGCGGCCACGTATACATCAAAATCTAATCGTGCCCTCAACACCTAAGAAAAAGGTGTGTGAAAGTGAATGGTGAGTTGTGGAGACAATTAGATTAATGATTGGACTTAAAGTGGTGTTGCATACAATACAAATATAATGTAGTATTTTCACTTCATTCAACAAAATTTTAAAGAAACATGTGATGAAGCGCCCACAAGTATGATTATCATCATTTCTATTAAATGTATAAAGTAGAAATAAAGCGGATCTTGCTCTTCATTTCCTTTTATTTAATATTTAATTAACAAAGAATGCAATTTTACTCACTCGTGATTTCCCCTAAATTAGAACAAAGATATAAAAGAAGAAAATATTATTATTATAATTTTTTGAAAAATTATTTTTTATGCAAGATTTATTATTAAAATGAGATGAAAAAATTATCATAATTAAAATATGGAAAATAAAAAATTATAAAAATCTACTAACTTTAAGTATTATACAAAATGCTAAACATAGAAAAAAAAACAGAAAATAACCTTACAAAATCTAAATATATTTACGAGCAATTAATTCCAATAAATTTATATTTAATAACAAATAAAATATTTCTACTATATTTCTATAATTGTAATTTTTTTGGAAAAGCCTAAATAATGACAAAATATTAATATATGATAATAAAAATAATTATTATAATTATAATTTAAATTATTTTTAGTTACTAAGGAAAAAATATCAACAATTAAAATAGATGAATATATATAATTATTTTCATTGCATAAAAAATAATTTAACTTATTTATTAAATTACATATATTTATACATCTATACCTATATATAAAGGAGATTCCCCTCTTAACTGCTCTTAATTTTTTTCCTATTTTATCCTATATTAATATTTAATTTTATTATTGTATTATGATCATTGTGTCATTTCTTATTCCTCTCTTAACTGCTCTTAATTTTTTTTCCATCTTATCCTTACTTAATAATTTATTGTATTAATTTATTTTGGTTATTTGGACATTTTATAATTTCAAAAATTAATAAAATATTTTTTTAATTTTTTAATTTTTAAAATTTATTTTATTTGTTATTATTTAACTGGAGAGTGGAGATTGATTAGTTACTTTTCTGTTTTAAAAATCTTTTTTTTTGTATTAAATAAAAAATTAAAGATATTTGTAATATTTTGTGGACCACTTTAGCAGGAGAGTAGAGATTTGATACGTTACTTTTCTGATTTAAACTGATATATTTTTTATTAAAATTGATTTAAGAAACAGATTTTATGATTCTCCCCTACACATAACCCACATATCCTACTTTCCATTTTCTCTCTCCTATATAGGTACTTTCGAGGAGATTTCCCATTATAGCTGTTTTTTGGTATACACAATTTTTTCCCAATTATACCCTTATTTAATATATCTCATTTTATTTATTTTTTCATTTTATATGAATTATTTTTTAAGTTTTTAAATTAATATTCAGTTTTTATATGATTCTCACCCTCTTCTCTTAGTTTCTTATTTTAAGACAACAAAGAAAACATATTCTCACACCAAATTTCACATATAAAAGAAAATAACCTTTATATTTTTAATCACTCTCTCTAACTCCAATTTTTGCTTTTCAATATCGACTCATCCAAAATTATTTTTGCATGTATGTTACATTTCTATCATCATAAAAATTGAGTAAAAAAGAAAAATGTGGATATAAATCGACTAGTAAATATAAGTGTTATATACAAACAAATGTTAGTTTAATTAACTCAGATGAAAGTTTCTATCTAATAATATTACTCTTAAACTATTAATAGAAATACAAATGTCATTAATTTTTTTTATTAAAGCGTCATTCTTTAACGTTATTACTAGAAAAGAGAGAAATATAACAAAAAGAAGGAAATACAACATAAATACAATATATGCTCTTACCCAATTTTTCATTAATAATATAAATAAAAATGTAATTAATCCTAAAATGAATGACAAAAGAAACAATTATTAAATGTTACTGATACAAAACTGCAACAATTCATTCATGTAATGCCCTGTTCAAAATCATCTACACTTCATGATACACATCACTAGATAATCAAGATCCAAACCATCTATTTGAATTCTAACAGCTATACAAACATATATGATTGTTGTTGCATACACCCAACTCAGCACATTTGAACTTGGGCTCCTCTTAACTGCACATAGTTCAATATTCAGAATCTAGTTTTTGAACTGAGGATAAAATTATTATTAAACTACTCTAAATTCGTTTAAGAAAATTTTGCGGAATGATGGTTATGCCCTTTAATAAGAAGTCAAATTTGTTATTCAGCTAAGATACTTCTCTTGTCCGAGACAATTCTTTCAGCCACCACTCTGCCTACTGAATGACTATTCTTGCTAGTTTCACTGGTATCTTTCTTAGTGACAGAACGTTGCATGATCCGAATAGGAATTCCACCCAAGTCAAAGTCCTCCTTCAAGGACTTGGTTAAGAACCTAATGTCTGTTTGGGAAAGCTGAGTCTTCCCACGCACAAACGCAACAAATGTAGGAGGCCGTGCCTTGACCTGCGTGAAATACTTGACCTTAGGCTGTGCTGCTTGGTCTTTCCAAGAGTGCCTGCTCATAACCTGATTAAAACCAACCCAAAGTGATAGATAAGAAAGCAATTTTACCACCAATTGCATATTTCATTGTTACAAAAGGTGACGATGGAGTAATTGCCTTTTGCAGCCAACGGTTAAGACGAGCTGTAGGTAATCTTGAACACCATTTTTCATATGTATCAATGACCTGGTTCAAGACAGTGCTTCGGCCCCTTCCCTCCAATGCTGAAATGAATACAACTGGAATTCCTGTTATCTGTTGACAATGTCAAAAGTCAATGCTAAATCAAAAAACAAAAAATAAGTTCATTATTCATGCCCTTAAAAAGCTAAGGGGAAAATGGTAAGGACTGTATGATAAGTCGACAGCCTCTCATAGCACTTATCTTCTCCAGTTTGTACTACCATGACCAATTTTGACATCTATGTCAAAGGCATAAACACTAAAAAGCCTGATGTGTGACTGTCCAATTTATTGAACTGCTAGACTTACAGTTGAGCTTATTATTACATGACAGACCTGAGGTATAATTGTCTGAATTTCTTGTGGGACAGCTTCCATAACCTTCTCATAGGATAATGATTTGTGTTTGCCTCTTAGAAGGTCCATCTTGTTCACAATCACAACCAGACCTCGCCCTTCTTCCACTGCCCGTCTGGCTATAACTACTTCGGCATGTTTCATACTTCGTTTTGCATTTACAATCTGGTCAAACAGTATTTTTTTTTTCAATTAAAAAAAACTTACTAATTATCAAATAGACAGAGAGATGAGAGGACCAATCTTTTTGATAGATCAAACTTATAAAAGAGGATATTCCGCAAAGATGCATATACTGCACAGGAAATCATGCACCACGTCCATCATAATAGACAGGATAACTTCATATAAGGGGTAGGTCACATAAAAGAAGGAGATGAAATGGGGACACAGAGTGCACCTGTCAGAAAGAAAGCATACTCTATGGAACATTAATATATTTGTACATTTTACCAGTAAACTTTGATCATCTTTGAAAATTTTATCATTTAAGTTCTTCTTTTTTGTATTTGACCTATTCATTAAACATGTAATAACTTGTTAAAATGTAAAAAGAGAAAAAAAACACGTTGCAAAAACAATGTTGCTTTGACATTGTTTCGTTTTCTTAACCTTTTTTGTGACACATATCGGCCTTCTATTACATATTTAATGGATCGATAAAATGCACAAAACTTAAAAATATGAGATGGTAAATATAGAAAAAAAATTCAGTGGTAAAATTCACGAAATATGGATAGTTGAATGATAGAATGTGTAACAAAGCCATAAACCATCAGAAAATATAAGCCGCTAACTTAACATTTTCAACCAATAAATGAATTACCAGAACATATTTGAAAGGTTCAAAGTTGTGTTTATTCATAGAAACATGTGAACAAAAGTGGAAAAATAGACTTCGTGGAATAGCAATTTAACAAGCTAATAAATTGTCTTTATTATATTATAGTTGTATGGCGTTGTCAAATCATATACCTCTTCTGCATCTAGTACCAAAGCAATTATATGAGCCCGGAGTAGACTCTTCCTTGATTGCATAATGCTCAAGGATGCTGCTCCTTTCTCCTGTTTTGTCCTCTGCAACCAACCAGCAGTATCAACCTGAATGACAGCAAAAATGATTATAATTATAAAATATAACTGAAATTTTAATATTAAATATAGACTGCATTTCAGAACAAAAGACATGTACATGTATGCTCACATGCACACATTAAATGGAAAAGATGCATGTGCCCATAGCATCTAACTTGAAGGTCAGAGAAACAAGAACTGTCATGTTTTCCTCTTACAAGCAACATTCCTACTTATATGTCTAATCGCTATCAGTCTCTGTCTTTATCAATACAACCAGAAATCCAGAACCAAGATATTCAAGGGGGATTACCAGATAAATTGTTCTTCCTTGAAATTCAAATTGGGTTCTGATTGCATCCCTTGTTAGACCAGCTTCAGGGCCCACAAGAACACGCTCTTCTTGCAACAATGCATTCAATAAGGTCGATTTACCAACATTAGGACGTCCTACAATGGCTAACTGCAATGGCAGCTTACTTTTGTCAACATCAAGGTTGCTGCTGTCCTCGTCATGGCTATTTTCATGATCACCTTCATCTATATCTATGGTTAGTAACAATTGAATGTGGAATTAAAATAAGTGATTACAAGCAACGCAATGATGAACTTAATGTTTGACAAGTTTAAATTGAATGGTCTTTCCCACCTGTTTGTGACCACAAAAAAACTCACCAACAAATAATTAGTTTAGCAAGCCCTTCCACGTACCCAAAATGATAAAAGTTATCATAAGTGACCAAAAAGTAACCTTGTAGTGATGGTTAATAGTTATCATTCTTTGATTGCCGAATGAAATAAGCTTTTACTTACCATTCAAGACTCGAAGCATATAGTCCTCCAGGAGAGGCCTCAGAGACACATACAACTCATGCATGCCTAGTCCAGTCTCAGCAGATATGGCAATAGGACCCCCAAAACCCAAACGGCAGATTTCATTAGCAGCTGTTGCCAGAGAATCATTGGCATCGAAGAGGGATTCCGATTTATTCATGGCAACAATAGGTTTGATTTGAGGTGCATGTTTTCTTAACCATTTTCCAACCTCCAGATCAAGAGGATGAACTCCAGCTCTGGTGACCAACCAAAGGAACACAAGCAGACCAGCACATATTAGTACTTTGAATCGAGGGAAAGAGATAAATTAAATCTGTCTGACATGTGTAATTCATTCATCCCATTCAAATTGAGGAAAAATAACAACTAAATGCCAACACAACAAGCTGTCTGTCTGACTGACTCCAAGGCAGCGTAAGGGAAGCATGGTATACGCATACAATAGAAAACTGGAAACAAACCTTGCGTCAGTGAGGAAGAGTGCAAAGTTAGACCTCGCCAACACGTTTGCTGTCATAGAAGCAGTTCTGTGGAGGATAGAACCGGAAGAGGCTTCAGCTTCCAAGCCAGCAGAGTCCAAGACCCTGAATCGCAAATCACCCAACTTGGCAATTCCTTCTCGTATGTCACGAGTAACATGATCATCAGGGGTGTTATACACCAGAGCCTCCCTCCTCCGAATCAGACTAAAACCAATAATAATTAACAACTGCCTGGGGGACTATCACTATGACTAAGCAATCATCAAATTGTGTGTGTGTTTGTTTTCAGTGCCTCACCGGTTGAACAATGCAGATTTGCCCACATTAGGTCGCCCTAGAATGACGACAGTGGGGAGGCGATTAATTTGAATTTGAGTGAAATCAAGAGGTGCAGCACGGGTACAAAACCCCCTCACAGTGACCTCCAACGATGGTGCTGCAACTGCAAAGAAAGTGAGGAACTTTGTCTGGTGAAGAGAGTTGATAGTGAAGTTTCATATTGCGAAGTGAAAGGAATAATGAGATGAAGGAAGTTACAAGCGAAGTTGTGGAAAAAAAGGAGCCTCCGGATGCGGGTCATTTGATCCCTCGAGCTAGGCTATGAAAAATGTGAAAGTTTCAAAAGCATTTTAACAAACACGTTGTGGGGCAGTTTACACGACACGGCATTGTGATGAGATTGCTCCCAAGTTTGAGTATTTAGCTGCTCCCTTTTCAAATGTAGAAACAAATATGCATTCCGTTAAATACAAGGAAGAATAAGTGTTATACTCATACATTAAATGCAAAATATACAAAAAGTTTTTATGAAATTAGATTAATTGTTTTTTTTAATCCAAATTTCAAATCAATATAGTTTTATTTTCACACTTTAAATTCTTGGGAATATTCAAAACCATATGTAAAATGAAATTATTTTTCTTACAAGCTCACCGCCTTTGTTTTTACAATCTAATACTAGTACACCATTTTTAATTTTGAATAATGTAATTATAGTTTTATTTTACAATTTATTTTACTTATTTACTTCTGAGTTATATTTTATTGGTTTAAAAGAAATCGTTTTTTGTTTTGTTTACATCTATGGGTATGTAGTTTAATTAACTTTGATGCTTAATCATAGTATTTTTCTTATATTTTGAAAATATATTTCTACTAAAAGAAATCGATCTCAATTAAATAAGTAAAAATCATGCAATAAGAAAATGTTGAAAAAAAACAAAGCTTTAAATGTTAACGAAAATCAAGTAAAATGTTTTAAAAAGTTAATTATTTTTTAAATCCATCATATTTTTGTTATTTAATCATTTATTACTTAACATTTTCCTTAAAAACTGATATAATTAATTTATATTTAATCTGTATTTACATACAAAGATATTCTTCATTATAACCGTTTTTTTATACATAAATATTTTTTTATTCTACCTTTATTTATCTTATTTTATTAGTATAATGAAGTATTTTGTGATTTCATATGAATATGAATTACTCAAGAAATAAATTGATTTTAATTTTCAATCACCTCTTCACTCTCTTTCAAACAAATATATTCTCTGGTGAAACCATTATTTTTTTGTATTTACCATCAAGTCAATCCTAACATTAACGTGAACATCTTTAGACTCTCCGATCCCAAAACTATCAATGGAATAAGAGAAAAAGCTTAAAGAAGAAAAGAGACTTAAACTAAAAAAGAAGAAAAAAGGGGTTGTTTAATCAATTAATCATTTTTCTTTTACATGTTAATTTTTGTTTTTCTATTTTGACTCATCCAAATTTATTTTGTATGTATGTTAAATTTCTATCAACCTAAAATATAATTAAAAAAAAATCGGATACATCGACGTAAATGTTTTTGTGTTTTTGCTAGTAAAAATAATATTAATATTTTTACACTACCAACATTGATTTTATTTAAGATAAATGTCCTATTAAAGTTTTAGTCATTTAATGCAAATCTTTATTAAATTAATAAAAAGTATGTTCAAATAAATTTTATGATAAATACTGTTTATACTTAACAATTGTACATATTTTGAAAGAAGAAATAAGTGGAATAATATGCGTGAGAAAAAGAAACATTTTTAAAAGTCTTTAATAAAACGTAATTAAATATGACAGTTTTTAATATTTTCTAAAAATATTGGTATTGTAACATAAAAGTTGTCAATAAAGAAGATGGAAGAGAGCGTTGTAAATAAAGCAACAAAGAAGACAATAAGTATAAAAACGGTTAATTCTTCTTCACTTTGTGTCTGTAAATAAATAAACTCCGTTCTTTGATTCATATATTTAAAAGTTATATTTTAAATTCAATAAACATAAAATTGATTGATTTTTTTAATACATAAGAATTTAGATAGTATAAACGAGATTGTTCAACACAGCACAAATAACTTAGAAGAATATTAATTCATGATAAATAATAAAAAAATAATTTTAAAGAAAGAAAGTAAAAAGAAAAAATATTTGTAATGATAGAAAGTTATAAAGTTAAATAAAAAAAAGGAGAGGGTAGTGAAAATATATAGTTGTAATGAATCGTCCTGGACCGGACCCCATCCCGTTTTGGTTATCTCTCACTCTTTCAACTCTCTCTGTTTCTCTCCCAACCCCATCCATCATTCTATCTCTCTCTGCAAACCACACCACCAAATTCCAATGCATCTTCCTTCTTATTTCAATCACTGCAACTATTACTCTTTCATGCTTTTGCTTCTCCTTATTTGAATTCCTTTTCCCTGAATCTCTCTCTATCTGATAGGGCAAAAACAAAACCCTAGCCTAGGATATATCTCAAAGAAAAACCTCCTTGGTTGGGGTGGCGTGGGTGGATAATTGAATTAGTCCAGCAGAGAAGAAGAGAGGAGATGGAAGGAGTACCGCACCCAGTACCCAGAACTGTCGAAGAGGTTTTCACCGACTTTAAGGGCAGACGCTCTGGTTTGATTAAGGCCCTCACCACTGGTACTCTTTCTCTCCTTTTTTTCTTTACTTTTATTCATTACAGTTATCATAACATATTCTCTTTACACTCTCTTCTTCTTGCAGACGTTGAAAAGTTTTACCAGCAGTGCGATCCTGGTGGGTTTCGGTTTTCTTCAATTATTGCTCTTTTCTCTGCTTTCGTACCCATTATTCGTCTTCTGTTTCGCTATTTTTACTATGCTCCCCAATTATCAATGTTGCTGCCTTTCTCAACTGTTACACCCCATTTGGAGTATCATTCTACTTTACAAAGCACACATCTATCTCGCGCTCGCTCATCCATTAATGTTTGAGAATTTGTCTGCACTGCTTGAATTTCTCCTTCGGAAGCCATTGAGAAACGCAAATTGTTGGAGGGGGACAGGTTAAAGGTTTCTGATCAATTTTCAAAGAAAAAAAAAACGGTACAACCATTATTTAAAAAAAAAAAGGAAAGTTTTAGTTTTAGGGAGTAATATCTTTGCTGATAAAAAAAAAAAAAATCTCTCCTCTACTTCGATCAAACTAGCATCTACCACTCCATAAAAAAACTAACACTACTGCTCACCGTGTAACTCCTTAGCTCCCTAGTTGAGAGTACGCATACGCTTAGGGTTTGTGTATGTATGAAATCAGAGAGGGACATATAATATCAAATATAATGCTATCCCAGGCTTCTGCTATTTCTATACGTTTTCTTTCCTCATTTTCCTTTTTTTTTCCTCCTCATTTTTCGGATTTTTTTTTAACCCTTTCCCCCCTCCTTCCTTGGGTGCCTGTGTATATTTTTTTATGTGATATATATCAGGCCGTTTAAGTTTCATAGCTGTTATGTGTTGAATGTGAGACTCTACTGGTGATGTTGAACAGTTAGTAATGCTCATTCAGATGTATTCAGTTGAGTGTGAGAATCTACTGGTGACGTTGAACCGTTAGTAACAACCATTCAAGTGTATTCAGTTGAATGTGAGAATCTACGGGTGATGTTGAACTGATAGTAACAATGATTCAAATGCATTCAGTTAAATGTGAGAATCTACGGGTGATGTTGAACCATTGCTAACAACAATTTTGTTTTCTTCCTCTACTGCAAATGTTTGTTGTTTGACGTGTTTAATGTGAATTTGGTTGTCACTGTGCACAAGTGTCACTACTACAAGGTTGAGTGCGTGTCACTCGGTTTCTTTAATCTTCACCATGGGTTGTTGGTTTTTTCCGACTGCGCAATGTTTGAAAGTTGTTAGAAGGAAATTAATGGTTATATGAAGGGAATTTAAAAAAGAATGGGGGCAAAGTATCAATCTTGAATAATTGTTTGTCCTATTAATAAAGTACTATACCAAAATGCAATTTCTACAATTAAATTTGATTTGAATAGAAAATATATGAATGGTTATTGAAGTAATTTACATAATTTGACCTCCAAAATAGGAAGAACCCAAAAGCGAAGTGTTATACGTAATGTATTTTCTTAACATTATGTTATTAATCTACAAAACTTGTCCTCCAAAGTAGGAAGAACCTGAAAGACTGAGTATTTTTGAAGTGTTACATGTAATGTTTTTGTTAACAATATGTTATTCTCATTGTAGAGAAGGAGAATCTGTGTCTATATGGGTTTCCAAATGAAACCTGGGAAGTAAATTTGCCTGTTGAGGAAGTGCCACCTGAACTTCCTGAGCCGGCATTAGGTATAAACTTTGCCAGGGATGGCATGCAAGAGAAGGACTGGTTATCACTGGTTGCAGTTCACAGTGACTCATGGCTGCTTGCTGTTGCTTTCTACTTTGGTGCCCGCTTTGGATTTGGTAAGAATGAAAGGTAAGAATCCCGTTCTCTATTATACACTTGCAAAACATTTTATTCTTATTAGCCTTATTAACTTATTTTATATTATTTACTGTAGAACTACAACCTTCTAAACTTGCTTCCATCTTTTCCTTGTATTTTTCCAATAAGTATTTGGCTTTTTGTAGCCCTGCCCTGCTAGTTTTGAAGTTCTTTGATACATCTAACTTGTTTACATCACTCGATTCAAGCAGTACACAGTTTTTGGAATAAAAGTTATAATTCGTCGAATTCTTTTATACATTACAGAATTCTTCTATACATTACGACAGTAAGATATTGCAAGAATTTTTATGTTTCAATAATCTATTGCAGTCCACTGTCAAAGATGAAACGTAGCAATATGTGTAAATTTTCTTGAAACGCCGAACCAAATGAAAGTCAAGGTTCTCTGTGTGTTTTTGTGAACTTAATTGCAGTTTTAATTCTACAGGATAAGCATACTGTGGATGGAATTGTTCGAAAATAAAAGACATCGATAATCTTTGTAGATCCGATGCCAACTAGAGATGTGACCAAATTATAGTCAACCTCACTTTACAAACTTGTTTTGTAGGGTTGAATTAGGCCTAAAGCCACTTTCCAAGAATATATAAATAACCAATTCACATTTTTTAAGACAGTTTGTTAAAATTCAGTTAGTAATGTTTAATTTTTCTGTATTTGTAATATTTTCAAAATCCTCTTTAGGAAATAATGACAGAAAGAGAATAATTGGTGGTGGAGTTTTAATTTTTAAAAATTAAACTCTTCTACTTTCAAATCTTCCTAAGAGATAGGGATGGGTATACACCCAACCCGTTTAAGGTTCGGCCCATGAAGTCTGTGTTTTAAATGGGCTGGATAAATCTGGCCTGCAAAGTAAATGGGTTTTTTGTCCACATCTATTGCTGGTCCCCTAAGCCATGGATAAATGGACCGGTTTGCTAGCCTGTCAAGCTTTTCCGAAAAAGAGAACATTTTTTATACCATTACATAGTTTTTTCTTTTACATTGTTAAACTAAATTGTGCCAAAAGTTAAACATACAAACATTAAAATTGTTTTAATTACTAAAAATATTACAACATTTAAATTGTTTGTCTCTATAGTCAGTAGTTAATAATTCTAATAAAAACATTTAAATTGTTTAAATACCTAAAATATGATGGCATTTTGTTGTTTGTTTCAACATTTAGGCATCTCCTATAACATTTGAACCATTGTTTTACTATAGTTTGCACTTTTGTTTCAGTATTAAAAATAAATTATGTTAAATGTGTAATAGGTTAGCCCGTCTGTAAAGTTCACTGACTAAACCAGCCGAACATAAAAATCTCGTATGTTTATCTGCATGTTTTAAAGACAGGCTCGAAACAGCAAGGATATGGTTCTTAACAGTCTGCACACGGACTTGGGTTTGTGTACGCACCCCTAACAAGATAGAGAAAAACAATTTGTACTAAATATTTATTATTTATGATGGATTAAAATAATGGAATTTTGTAAAAAGAATGATTAATGCAAGTGACAATTAGAAAGTCTTATAAAAATGGGTTGTGAAATTTCAATAAAACTCGGCTTTATTAATTTATGTATTGGTTCTTGAAGATTGGATTTACCTCAACATGGGACACAAAAATGACTTTGTCAAGTGTCACCACAGTCTCCAAATTTGACTTAATCCAGTCCTTTTAAGACAATTGTTATGTGCCCAATCATTAAAGGCTGAATTTCATTGGTGGTTGAATTCAGCTGCAGAATTATATTGTTGATTGATGTGTTTGAAAGTTTTGATCAAAGTAAAGAGTATGTTGAGAGACCAAAATACCAGTTTTTTTCATCTCTATCTTGTCAAGAAACCAATGGCATGACCGTGCATATTCTTCCTCATTGTTTAAGGTTTATACTTGTCTATAAATTGCATATCAATCACGATTTTTCTCACCCTGCTAGATACTGACTGACCATGTCTATGTCTAAATGTATCCCTATTCTCCTTTTAACCCTTTTGTGTACCGTGACTATCTATTTCTTTAGTCTTGGAAACTGTTTTAACTGTAGAGATAATTACTTGTTAAATTTGTAATATTTGTCTAGAGGAGCTTCCTTTTCTGTTTGTTGGTACGATTTATTTTTTAATTTTCTCTGTACTCTCAGTTTTAAATTTTCTTCATTTTCAATTTATGCTCCTTTTCATTTAAGTTCACACTCTAATTGAATTTTAAACTTGTTATAGTAAAGTATGAAATCGTTGGAGTTTGGTGATATATTGTTGGTGAATATACAGGATAAACTTTATTTGATAATTTTTTTGGCCATAGGCAAGTCATAAGAAAACTAACCTCAAAAATAAGTGAGCAAAAACAAAATAAAGAGGGAGGAAATTGAGTGCAACACAGAAATTAGAATTAGGGAGGGATTTTGATACACATCCTCCTAGCATGGAGAAAAAAAAAGGCAATCTTGTCTTCTTCCCAAATGAAACCAGGAACTAAAGCAAAAAATATGCCTCTGCCACTACTCCATGCCACTGTTGAAGCTTCTTGCTGTATTGCATCAAAATACTATGGCAATGATCCACCCTTACACAGACCTACAAACTAACCCCATGAGGTATTCCCTCTCTATGCCTTAGTCTCCCAAACCCAACGTCCTCAACTTGTTGCTGATCAAAATTGCCTCCAAAGTCCTTGAATTCTACATAATAACTGTAAACCAAAGCCACAAGAAACCAGAGCCAAGCATAAGTGATAATTGAAGGGTCAATACAGCCAAGCAGAGTGAAGAAAAGGTTATCTTAAGAGTTGAGATTTTAGAAAGAAAGTGAATAATTGGCCATAACCCGTGTTTCCTCTGGGCCACTGTATTAGAACCAATGAAACAACATAGTAAATTGGATGTGGTTAAAACTGTATGTATGGATTTAGTAATGTGTTAGTAGGAAAGGGGATTTGGGAAAGAGTAGAAGAAGACAGAAATTTGAGTCTTGCTATGGGGGGGAATGGATGCAGAAGGTTGCTACTTGTGGTACTTGGACAGTGGAAGCAATCATATGTGAAGTTGGTTTGTGGTGTAGTTAAATTGGTTTTCTACGGGTGATGAAGGAAGTATAGAAAATTTTATAGAAAGTGCTTATGGTCAGAATGTAAAGTCGCTTTGGAGTATGGTAATAGGCCACTACCATACCATAATGGGTTTGGAAGGTGACATGGTAAAAGATGTCCATGTTGTATATGCCAAGTAGATATTCATGTATACATGATAATGTGGCAATTTATTTGCCTTGTCGTCATTTTATAATATTATGACAGCAGGAACTGAAAGTAACAATGTCAATAAATTAAACATCAAATGGAAAAGATGTTTAGGGACTAAAACAAAAAAAAAAGATTAGGTTATAAGAATGAAAAGTATATTTAAGCCAAACAAATTTAAGGATGGGTTCAAAGGGTGAAGGTGGGGATAGTTGCTTGTGGCTTACTTAAATTTTTAAGGTCCCCAGCATTGGTAGTGATACTGCAGCTTTTTACTGGTGAGTCCTAAGACCCTTGTGCAGGAATATGGATACTTAAATCATCACAAATAAGATGTATTACTAATACTAAAGTTAAAAGACAAAGAACAACATTGGGAGTTCATATGGACCCTGTTGAAATTATAGGGTTCTAGGTATTGGGGAAAGAAATTAAGAGTATACAAATTTGGATAGTATTCTCTTGCATATTGAGAAATACTGTGATACAGTCAATATAATAGTAGATATTTTCTATATATTTGAACTAAGGCCAATTACTAATATTCTTCTTCTGGGGTATATTTGAGCCTCCCATTGGTCCCTTTAATCTCGGTACCTACTTGTGGTACTCAATTTAATATCTGAGTACAAAGGTAGTCCGATTGAATTCAATACTAAAAGTTGGGAGATAAATCATGTGTCTTTCACGGAAAGTTTGGTCTTTGGGGTAGGGAGGGTGATGAAAACAAAATGAAAAAAACAGACTCAAGGAGTCCAAGAAGAAAAAGTACACTGCTACAAATATTGAGATACTTGGTTTGAAGATCGTATATGATATCATTTTAGGAGGTTCTTCTAATTTTGGTTCAAATGGATATTTTCAGGAAAAGGCTTTTTCAGATGATAAATGATCTGCCAACAATCTTCGAACTTGTGACTGGAAGTGTTAAGCAATCAAAGGATCAACCAGCTGCTCACAACAATGGTAGCAAATTCAAATCAAGTGGAAAGGTGGTACGTAGTTTTCAATCATTTCTTAATTTATGTTTGTATAACTGTCCTTGTGTGAAAAGTCACTTCGGTCTTCCTGTTTTGGATGCTTCCTGTTAACAGTCTCGTCAGTCTGAGTCTCAAGCCAAGGGGATGAAGATGTCTGCACCACCTAAAGAGGAGGATGAGAGTGGAGAGGAAGAAGAAGAAGATGATGAACAAGGTGCAACATGTGGTGCTTGCGGTGATAATTATGGCACTGATGAATTCTGGATCTGTTGTGATATGTGTGAAAGATGGTTCCATGGTAAATGTGTTAAAATTACTCCCGCTAAGGCTGAGCACATCAAGCAATACAAGTGCCCCAGCTGCAGTAACAAGAGGGTTAGAGTTTGAAAGCACTAACCTTTGGATCCATCAGCAATTAAACAGACAAGATTTAGAATGTTTGATAACATTTTTACAAGTGAAAATTGCTTCCTGTTCTAGTCAATGGTGCACTTTAATGACTATGCAGATGGAATTTCAAGTTTTGCTACTGTGTTCATTCCTACTGTCTAATCTTCTTGGGAATTGTGTTAAGTAGTCATTGACAACGAAGATATTATATAAATATATTATGCAGTTTCTGGTTTTGCTTTAATAAACATTTTATTTACTTCTACATTATAATGCGGTGGGAACCACTGTTATATAGTGTGCCTTCAACGGAAATCAATTAAGATCAGTAGTGTCCACAAAGGGGCTTTGATATTGCTTGAACCGGTTTTTAATTTTGTTAGTCAATTTTGAGAAAGAAAAAGCAAAGAGCAATGATATTCTGTCGCACCCGAAATATTTGTTTCCATCATTGGAGGCGGGTCTTGTTAGCAGGTTCAAAGTAATCTTTCAGGGAATTAAAGCAAGAATTACAAATTGTTGGCCGTGCATCACTATATGCTTAGAATGCCTGTTTTTGAACCGATAATCTGCTCCCAAATTTAATCGGGTGAAAAGATAATTTGAAGCAAAATTTCAGTTCCTTTTGGATTTGAACTTCGAAGCAAAATATAAGCTGGTCCAATTATCAAAATGAACTATTAATATGGATAACAGATTTAAATCAATGGGCGGTGGACTATTTGTTTATCAAAGGATATTATTTTAGTATGATACTATGTTATTGGGGTTACGTCCAGCACCTTCATAATTTAAAAAGTCATCTCTATATAATCTGAAAATTTAATTTTGTAAATTTGTATCGTGAATGTAAAATTTGAAATATAAAATATATAATTTGACATGTATAATCCAAGAAGAAAAAGTATATTCTAAATTACATATTTTATAATAATTTTTTATGTTTTGAAATGTGCAATCCGAATTACTCTATCTTTTATATTTTGGATATATTTTGGATGATGTATTAAAATGTAATATAAAATATAAAATATGTATTTCAAAATATATAATTCAAGACGTTTCATTTTTCATTTTTTAATATTTTTATAGAATTGATTTCAAATCCTATTAATATATTTTAAAGACTTGTTTTTGTACTTTAAACATAAATAGTTTATTTAATACAATTTTTTTTCAAAAGTATAACGTAAAGTAAACATAATATATTATGACAATATTTTATATATTAATGATAAAATAAATTCTATAATATAATTGTCAAATATAAAATATAAAACTTAAGTATTTGTTCTAAGAACTGGAACCATGATTTTATCATTTGTTCCATACAACATGCAAATATTTGGTCTAAATGGTTTTTTCATCCGTGATGTCATAGACTACTATAACGTATAATGAGTTTCATTTTTGGAGTATTTTTTTTGTTTAGTAGAAAGTCGACAATCCTCTTTAATATCATATGTATTTGTAAAAATTATATTAGACACTTAAAAAAATATTAAAATAATAAATGATGGTGAAACATGAGAACAATGTAACTAAATTATCAAATAAATATGCTCTTGTTATGGTGTTGTAGTGTCTAACTATCATTTAGACTATACATACGATAACACAAGATTTTCGTCCGTCCAAGGAAGTATGTGGGGTGTGACAATGATCTGAGCTAGTACATGTATCTAACTGCTTATGTTGAGGGATGTGAAGTCAGTGTCACACTGCTAACAAGATGGTCGACAAACTGCAATCTTCGATCATCGATAATAATAACTACACCTTCTTCCAATGGTGGGGAGCCTAAGTAATCATCTGCTTGTATCCAAACTACTGTAATACACACTATGGTTGTTAGCACACCTTTAGCCAAATATATCTCAAGAACATGATTATCACATCAAATAATAGACTAGGATGATGGTCATTGTAAGGATTTCAAAGCATCCTAACATTGGTAAGACCATCGATTTGCAGACGCACAATGCTAATTGTACATATATAGCATCCTGTGACATAATGATACGTTCGAGGAAGGAGCTCCTTATATGTGAGATTCATATATCTCGTTTCCATCTTTGGAAAGTGTTCATATATCTACTCATGATCTATCATGAACTCAAAATTATTTATATATTTTGTTAAAAATAATTTTAAGTTGTTGAAATTTTGTATATTATTTACCTATAATAGCGTGACATAACCTCCTAACTGCTTTGCGCAAAAGCATCCTCCAACTGGTGATACATGTGGGTGAGTCTGTCAGCTTCCCATGCGTACCCACCACACATCCTCAAATTGTTGAATAACGAAAATATGATATGTTGAAAAATGTTGCAACAAATGTTGTACACCCTATTAGATGCAACAAATGAGTGAGAGTTGTATACTCCCAACTGTGGCAAATGTGCAACCGACTTAGTTCGAGGTGAGCATCATGATATTGTCTCAACTCTATTATGGCGTCACTAAACTTCACCTCAAAGAGCTCAACCGATAATGATGACACTAATGTGAAATATAACTTCACTTATGAACAAAATTGACCTATAATGGGGAGATGCAGCAAAGCTGACATATAATCTAGAGTAATGGTAATCTCACCAATAGAAAGGTGAAAATTGTTGGTGTCACGGTGCCACCTCTCAACATAGTCTAATATGGAACATTTATCATCGATTTAATAACTAATGTTGCACAGTGACAACAACCCAGTGTTAAATATCACAACCTCAATTTAGGGATAAGGGATCCCATACTTACTTAACTTGTGTCCATGGGAGACCAAATTCAGTTTTCCTCAATCCTCACCCTGCCACAATCTACAAGTCACATGGTTAGCGCAACTCAGTAACAACAATGTATCAATTTGTCCCATAGAAAATCCTACTTGTTCATTGTGTCATGTAGCGAATGGTGGCAACACACCGACATCAATGACAATGGCAATTTGTTCCATATCCTTTTTACAGATCAACACTATCGATTTGAATGTATTTATACATATTAGTTGAGCATGAGAGCTTTGATGTTTCAAATCCACATGAAGCCTGAAGTTGTGCTGCTTTCTGGGTTTGGGTTTAGATTAGGTTCTTTAGAATCTTTGTTAAGATTAGTCCTTAAAGCCTATGCAAAGCTTGATCAAAGCTGTTTTAAGAAACTAAGTGTTTTCCAAGCAAAGGGAAAACAACCGGTTGATTTATTGAAATAATCGGTTGTTTGTCACTTAGCTGGCTGGATGTTTTGAAACTGCTTTTTGAATCAACTGTGCAACTGCTTGACTCATTCAACCAGTTAAATCGTGGTTTCAACCGGTTAAATGTGTGTTTTCATAACAGTTTTTTGAAAACCTGTTTTAACTGTTTTGAATGAGATCAAAACTGATTTAGGCTCTGTTATGTTGCCTTAAACGACTAGTTTTCAAAAGCTATAAATATAGCCTTCTTTCAAATGTTTTAAATACAAGTTTAACACATTGTTGTGGAATCAAGAGAGAGTTTAAAGATTCGTTTTTGAAAGAAGTTTTTCAAAGTTTAGCAAGATTGTTGATAAAGCTTTGCTCTGGTGCAAGAACTGATCATAGGGCTTCTGGTTTTGTAATTCCAGGTGTTTTCTATTCTTGCTTAGTTTCCTGTAATTGTACTTTGATAAACCTGTGTAAGTGTTGGTAAAATCCTGTAAAGTCAGTGGGATTCTTGTTGATCAAGAGTGATCAAAGGCTTTGAAGAATCCAAATCCAAGTGTTTGATGCAAGGCTGGAGTTACTGCTGTGTTTAGGATATGATTTGGGTAGTTTATTTGTGTAATCCACTCTTTGTTGTATCTAAAGCTAAAGTGTTTTTAAAACCTTTTAAGTTTAAAGTGTTTTTCGAACTAAGTCAAAAACAACCTGTTGTTTTGTCGAAACAACCGATTGTTTTACTCTTAGGTGTTTTTGAAAAGGTTGAAAACTGTTTTGGTTGGTTGACCAAAACAATCGATTATTTCGTAATTTCAATCGATCGTTTGTTTGAAAATCCTAACAGAATTATGTTTTGTTAGTTGAGTGTTCTTTAAATGTTTTTCAACTGAATACGCTCCTCTATTAAATGTTTTGACCAATCTTTGAAAGCCATAAATAGTTTGTTTATGTTTTATAACAAACAAGAAAAACAAATTTGAGTTTTTCAGTTGTGAAAGATTGCTTTCAAGTTTTTGAACATTCACATTCAGCTTTGGTTTTCTCAAGAGAGAGTGGAATAGGATTACATCTGTATTGATTTCAGTTTATTTTGTAAACAAGTGTAATTCGTTATGAACACTTTGTAAATTCTGGTGTTGTTGCCAAAGAGTGTTGTGTGCTCTTGCGGTTGTCAAGATCAACATTCTTGGTGTGTGTTGTGCCAAAGGAAGTGTGTTTCTTGAAGGATTCAATGTCACTTCTTTGGTGGTTTGTGTGTAATCTGTATTGATTGCTTAGTGGATTGCCTAGTGGCTTTTGGGGACTGGATGTAGCTCTTGGTTTAAGAGTGAACCAATATAAATTGTTTGTGTATCTCTTTCTTCCCTTAAACTCATTTAAATTCAGTTGTTATTGCTTTGCTGGTATAAACAACCGATTGTTTCGAAGAAACAACCGATTGTGTACTTTGCTGTTTTGTGCTTTATATCTTGGCTAACTGTATTTCTGATTGAGTTTCATACAAAGGATTTTGTTCTAGCTGAAAAAGTTTTCGAAAACCCCTTTTAAACAATTCACCCCCCCTCTCGTTGAAGGTCATATATTCTAACATATGTTCTAACAATTGCTGTTTTGTGCTTTATATCTTGGCTAACTGAATTTTTGATTGAGTTTTATACAAAGGATTTTGTTCTAGCTGAAAAAGTTTTTGAAAACCCCTTTTAAACAATTCACCCCCCTCTCGTTTAAGGCCATATATTCTAACAATTGGTATCAGAGCTTGGTACTTGAAAAATACTCAGGTTTGATCCTAAAATCTTTTTTCAATGGCTGGAAAACTACATTTTGAGGAGGATGCTTCAATTAACAAACCATTTTTATTCTGTGGTTTGAATTATAAGTATTGGGAAGTTAGAATGAAAATCTTTGTTGAATCCATTGATCAAGGGATTTGGGATGCAATTGAAAATGGCCCTTTCTCTCCAAAGATTAAAAAGAGTGGATCTTTTATTAAAAAACCTTGGTCCCAATGGACTAATGAAGAAAGTGAAAAGGCCAAGTTTGATTGCATTGCCAAAAATATAATAACGTCTGCTTTGGATTCTAAAGAATTTTTCAGGATCTCAAAATGTGAATCTGCTAAGGAGATGTGGGATACACTCAAAGCAACTCATGAGAGTACCACTGAAATAAAAAAAATCAAAGACAAGAAGAAAAAGGAGGAAGAATAAAAAAGGTCTCAATCTATGCTTCATGGCCAAAAAGGGAGATGATTCAAGCAGTGTAAGTTCCTCTAATTCTTCAAATACTGAAAATTACAGTTAATTGCTTCAAGCTTTTCAAGAAACACATGAAAAAGCTAACCGATTGACTCTCTTGAACAACCGGTTGAAGGGAATGAACAACTGGCTTGAAAACAGAGTCAAATCACTGGAAGAAGAATTAGAAAATTCAAAAACAGATTTTGAAAACCTTGAAATTCTTTTCAAAAACTCTTCTTGAAAGTGTGACTCTCTTATTTGTGAAAATTGTAAAAATCTTGAAAAGAAAGTTCATTATCTTGTAAGAACTGTGGATAAGCTTTGAAAGGGTAAATCCAACTTTGAGAATGTCTTGGCATCTCAAAATTGTGTTTTTGGAAAAGCTGGATTAGGTTTTAATCCATAGAACAAGCAAGACAAGTTTTCAAAGTCATTTTCGAAACTGCCAGAAAAACAACCGATTGTTCTATCGAAACAACCGGTTGTTACATGCTTTTACCGCATGAAAAGAGGCTATTCTGTTAGATTCTATAAAATTAGGAAAAATTTTGTTCCTAAAGGCATTATGAGATGGATTCTTAAAGATTCTGGAGTTCCCAGTGATGAATGTAAATCAAAAGGACCCACATTTAAAAGGGGACCAAATCTTTGTACTTGAAATTTTACTTTGTAGGGAAATTTGATGGAGAGCATGCAACAGTGGTATCTGGACAGTGGCTGCTCAAAACACATGACAAGAGATAAATCAAAGTTTGTGAGCATCACCTTCAAACAAGAAGGCCATGTAACATATGGAGATAACAACAAAGGAATAATTCTTGGAAGAGGCTCTATAGGAGACAAGAGTATCTTGCTCATTCATGATGTCTTGTATGTAGAGGGACTAAAACACAACTTGCTTAGCATTAACCAATTATGTGACAAAGGCTATCAAGTAATCTTCAAGACAAACTCTTGTGAAATCTGCCTTCCTAACACAAAAGAGGTAATGTTGATTGGTAAGAGAATCAACAATGTCTATCTCTTGGATATTTCTTCTCATTGTTCTATAGGTTGTCTTCTTTCTAAGCATGATGAATCTTGGTTATGGCATAGAAGAATTGCTCACATTCACATGAATCACTTAAACA
>Ga0123342_1002183_pt1 | contig 32728 bp, 21 predicted proteins | sample Turbeawhitnodule_FD_89960 | JGI IMG/M metagenome (GOLD analysis project Ga0123342, IMG submission 89960) | Root nodule microbial communities of legume samples collected from Mexico - Turtle bean Mexico white nodule | ecosystem: Host-associated > Plants > Roots > Nodule | place: Mexico: Nepantla... | reverse complement strand
TTTTCAGGTTCTTGAGGAGAATCGAGGTGTGAAGGACGGAAGCTAGCGTGGTGCAAAGCCAATCCAGAGGGAGATACCTTTGACGTGGCAAGACTCTTGCACTCGAGTCAACCGGCAGGATCACATTTATTTAATAATTTCAAAAAAAAATTAATTATACTATTAATAACCCAACATAGGTTTCTAGCCTAGTTAGAGGGTGCACCAAGCCACATTTCTCACATTAAGCACATGCTTAAATGTGTAAAATGTAACCCTTTCTAGATCCATGATTAGTAGTGCCTGTTTAGGGAGTTAATTAGGCTTAGTTTGAATTTCAAATTTCCTTCCCTCTGCTAATCACACAACACCTATCACTATAAATAGGTGGTCACCCCCTATTGTATTTCATCTTGAACTTTAGAAATGTTACTTTGCTTGAGTGAGAACCTGAGTGTTCAATTTTCTATGAGTCTTGTCTTGGAATGCTTTCAAGTGGTGATTTCTCCATTGCCTATCTTGGAATCCTCTCCTCCAAGTGGCGTGAAATCTTCCACTCTCATTTTCACCGAATCATCTTCATCCATCTAAGTCTTCTCTTCTCTTCTAATTGTAGTTTTTTTGTTAGTAATTGTTACTTGTCTTTACTAGTTTTCTTATTTTCAATTTTGTATCATGTCTTCTTCTAGTTGTGTGTGTGTTTTTTGAAGAGAACCTTCACACTTACTTAACCACTTGGTTAAGTTCATGTCTAATGACGATTCTCGCTGAGTTGTCACTATAATTGTAAATTCAATATCTAATCCAAGTGGAACTTATAAACAATGTGTGTAATTCTAAATTCAACTCATATCAAACAACATCGTCAGTCATGTAAATCGTGTTACTCTTTTAGAAATTGTCCAAATACATAGACCAATGATTATCGTTATCTCTTGTAGACAAATCCTTGCACATGGACAACCATATCAGTTCAATTACTACATAAAACAATCATGAGTCTAGGTTTACGGTTGAGGGTTAAGGTTACATGATAAGATCATGATTAGGGTTAGGTTTAGTTTTAAGATTTTAGTTTAGGGTTAGTGTTAGGGACTTGGGTTAGGATTAGGGGTAAGGTTATGATTAGGTGAATATTTAAGGTTAGAGTTAGAATTAGGGATTTAGGTTAGTGTTAAGGGTTAAAGTTAGGCTTAAGTTTATGGTTATGGTTAAAATTAAGGTTATGAAGTTAGGTTAAGGGTTAAGACTATGGATAGGATTAGGTGAAGGCTTAAAATTGGAGTTATGATTAGGGTTATGGTTAAGGTTAAGGATTTGGGTTAAAATTAGGTGAAAGGTAGGGTTATTGTTAGATGAATATTTATGGTTAGGTTTAAGGTTTAATTAGAGTCTACGTTAGGATTAGGGTTAGAGCTGCGCTTAGTATTAAGGATAGAGTAAAAAATTTGGGTTAAGCTTAAGGGTTAAAGCTAGGGCTAGGGTTAGGTGAAATATTTGGGATATGGTTAAGGTTGTTGACCAAGAAGCTTTGATGAATCTAATTTGTCTTGAAAACTTGAAGTTGTGTGTGTGTTTGGTTAGGTAGATTTTGATGTATCACTTTGTATTACATTATGATCCAAGTTCTTGAAAATAAATCTTTTTAAAAAGTTGTTTTCTAAATTTGTGTATTTTTTAATCAATTGATTCATATATTAGTTGAAATTACTTATATTCAATTTTGTTGATTATAGTAAGTATTTTTAACAGTGATTTATTGTATCAATCGATTGAAAACACTTTTTAAGAACTTAAAATGATTTGTTTTCTATTTTGTATTTTTTGTTAAGTGAAATTAATTAGTTATTCCGATAAAAGAACTGATTTAAAATTTGTTGATTTCATCTGTTAAAAGAAAACAGTTAGTTATTTCAAAAATCAATTAAATGTTTTTAACAAAATTTTGTTATATTAATCAATATGTTTTTAATTGATACAACTATTTTCATTAAATAATACTTTTACAAACTTGAAATTAACCTTGATGGAGAACTGTCTGATGTGGTAAAACCATCTCATGAGATCAATAATGGTTCTTTGATCAAAATGGGCTTTGCAAAAGGCAAATGATTCATGGGAAAAGTAAAGGTGTTGATGATGATTACAACATGAAAGCCTTACTTGCTTATGAACTTCCTGTTGACCGTGACATACCTATGTCACAGTTTGAAAAGTTGATGATCAATCACATGGATACCATGCAAATGACCAGAAGGAGCATTATGATTTTTTTGTTGCAAGATTGAAGCATATTTTTTTTTATCAACATATGGGTGATCAAATTAAGGATGTTCAGACTCAATTTGTTGAATTCCACTATGGCATAGAGCTTTAAAGGATATTGCTTATGTTGTTTAATTCTCTAGACATTTTACATTGTTTATGTCTTCATTTGTCTATTTGTTGAAGACAAAAAGGGGAGAATATTTGGATGTTTGTTGTAATATTTTACTGTTATTATTTTTGCATAATTTTTCTATTTTATGATTTATTATTTGTAGAAATTGTGTTTCTGTATAGTTGGGTTGGTTATCCTACTATTCTTGTATATTTTTTATTGTTTTGGTCTTTCCTTTATGTTTTTGCAGGATCTCCTTGTCAAAATCTACAACACAACACTAGGGAATTTTCTTCATCAACTAGGGGGAGATTGTTGACCAAGAAGCTTTGATGAATCCAATCTGTCTTGAAGACTTGAAGTTGAGTGTGTGTTTGGTTAGGTAGATTTTGATGTATGACTTTGCATTACATTATAATCCAAATTACTTGAAAAGAAATCTACTTGAAAAGTTTTGTTTTCTAAATCTATATATTTTTTTAATAAATTGATTCATGTATTAATCAATTGAAATTACTTCTATTCAAGTATCTTGATTATAATAAGTATTTTTAACAAATTGATTCATCGTATCAATCGATTGAAAACACTTAAGGTTTTTAAGGATTTAAAAATGATTTGTTTTCTATTTTGTCTTTTTTGTTAAGTGAAATCAATAGCTTATTTCGTAAAAGAACCGGTTTAAAAAATATTGATTTCATATGTTAAAAGAAAACAATCAGTTATTTCAAAAATCAATTAAATGTTTTTAACATAATTATTTTATATTAACCAATCTATTTTATATTGATACAACTATTTTCATTAAATGATCAAATTCTTTTTACAAACTATATTAACTTATATAAAGATGTAATCTGATCATTTAAAACAACGAATTTCATAAGAGAGAAAAACAAAAAAGTTTTAAAATCATTCTTGGAGGTTGAGTTTGCTTCTTAGATCATTCTTGTTCTGTAAAGAAGGTTTTTGGGTTTGATTTCTATTGTGCTTCATTTGTAATAATCACGATGTATTCAAACCTTATTCTTCTCATTATATTTTGGTGTAAGCAGATTCATATAGGGTTTTTGAATTTTGTTGTGGTTAAGAGTCTTGTGTGTTTTTGTAGGGTTCAAGATCAACACTCTTGATTGTTTTTGTAAACCTTGTGTGTTTGCTTAAGTGAATTCTCAGTGGTTTGTTGAGTATTGAATGTAGCTCTTGGTGTAAGAGTGAACCAATATAAATCTTTTGTGCAATCTTTCTCTCACTCTGATATATGTTTTATCACTAGCTTTACAATGTTGTGCATTTAAATCAGTTGATTGAATTCTCGTAATAACTAGTTTATATTTTGAATATATGCTTGATGTGCTTTTTATAATAAGTTGAACAGATAAATCAATTAGTTGATTTTATTAAGATTTCAATCTAACTCTAGTTTTTGCGAAAATCTTGTGAGAACAATTTACCCCCCCTATTGTTTTAGGTTGCCTATTCTAAAAAGCGTTAGGGGTAGTTAGGGTAGGGTTATGGTTTTAGCTAAGTTAAGGTTATGTTAAGGTTTAATGTTAGAGTTAAGGTTAGGTAAAGGTTTAATGTTAGAGTTAAGGTTATGGTGAGGGTTAGGTCACTATTCATCTGCATGCATGGTCAACAACTTTTGCTCAGGAATCTACACTGTGTGCATAGGTCACACGACTTAGTTCAAAAAATAAAGTTTAACAACGTTAATTACTTGAGGTCCATGTGGCTTTCTTCTCATTTCTCCAACCATATGCGCATATGTTGTTTTCCACTTTTCCCGCCTTTCCACGCTCTCAAATCAGCACAAATTAGTGGATAAAAAAGACGTAAATCATCGCAAATCCATTCGAGTAAACAATACTCCCTCAGACGCAAACACAACATCAAGGAGAGAAACAATGAAAGGAACAATCTTCATAAACTATTTTTTAAATGTTTAATATTTAAATTATTTTTATGAAGAAATGTAAACTATATTAAGACAAATAATATAATTGTTCTCGCCGGTTGTCCATAGATGGATTGAATGAGCGAGATCCTCTTTTGATTTGTCTCCAATTGGTGCTCCGAGATGATGCTCCACTAGGACAAATGAGGCTCTACCTGTTGATCACACTCCGACAATCAAGTCAGTGAGAGCATTCAAAATATCAAATTAGTTTTAGTCTCAAGTATTTAGAAAAAGCGAACCTTTACTCGGGGTCTAAAGTCCCTTTTTGTAGATATCCCTTCAACAATTTTCACTAATGAGAACATAATCTCAACAAAAAGCATATAATCATAACACTAAAACATTATGTTTACCTGCACCTTTATTCTCAGGTGCTAACTACTTTATACCCAACAACTTTATTTGTTTTTAATAAACATATATATTATAACCAATCATAGTATCTCTATTTTAATTATCTTTTTCGAGATGACTACCAACATCTGGATCGAACTCATGACTCGCCTTTTGGGCCCATACTCACCCAAAATCGAGTTGACTATACCTAAACACTTGGACCGAGGTCCTGAGCACTTCTGGCCAATACACAAGCCCCTAGGCTCGAGCCGAGCTTGGTTAGGCGAAGAGTCTTTCTAGCGTTGGCAAATGACGTGATGCTTCCACAAAGAGTAGGTGAGGCGCGATTACCGAAGTGTTTCCTGATGAGACATCTCAACACACTAAATCTGGAGCGTCCACGTGGCATGTGCATCAACGGCGAGGGAGCACTGCCGCTTCATCTCTCCCTTTCAAATAAATAAAAACCCATTTCCTCTTCCTTCACTTGTAACCCTTTTATTCTCATAACTTCTATTACACTAAAAGCCTTTTTTGCACTTCTTCTCACTGTCGAGCTATCACCCGCCATCGTTGCTCCATAAATTTTTTTCTCCACTAATCTCTATTGCCAATTGCTTATTCATCTTGTCGATTATATTGCCTGAACTGAAATCTCGTTTCAATTCGCTTACTCTGCCTGGCTTAAACTGTGCTTGTGTTTTGTTTGTGTTTATGCTTGTGTTCTAACTATATCTGCAATGGACCATAGGGTTAGAATTAATGGCTTAAACAAGAAGGGGGTGAATTTTTTATCAAAAGATTTTCGCAAAGATGGAATAAGAATGAAGCTTGATCACAATTAATAGATTAAGCAATCAAGGAAAGCAATTAAACAATGATTAAGAAACTATTTGCAGAATTTCAATCGATTGAAACTTCATTTTAACCAGTTGTTTATGGCAACAACAAAAGCAGAATTAAAACAAACAATTTATAAGAAGTGAGAGAGAGAGAGAGAGAGAAATTTACTCAGCCAATTTTATACTGGTTCACTCAACCTTGAGCTACATCCAGTTCCTAGAACAACCACCGGGTTCCACTAGTAACCAATAACAGATTACAATTCACACAACTACAAAGAGGTGATCTTGAAATCACAAGAACCACTCACCCTCTTTGCTACACACACCTTTAGTCAGAACAACCTCAGACTTTACAGGATTTCCACACACTTTACATGTTTATAAAAGAAAAAATACAAGAATCATGAAAGGAACAAATTACACCTAAGTTTACAGGAATCAGAAAGCTCCTATAATCAGACCTTGAACCAGTGCACAACTATTCAGCAATCTTGCAAACTTTTGAAAAACTTTTTTCAAAAGCAATCTCAATCTCATTGTATTTGATATCTAACTTATGTTTTTTGTTTTAATAGAAAGCCATATTTACAGCTCTATAAACTAGCCGTTCTAGGCAACATTTATGAGCCAAAACAGTTTTGATTCACTTCCAAAATAGATTAACAGGTTTTCAAAAGGCTGTTATGAAATGTCACAATCAACCGGTTGAAAATTTGTTTTAACCGGTTGAATTGGTTAGGCAGTTATTTAACCAAGTCAAAAACAATTTTAAAACGTTTAAACAAGCTAAGTGACAAACAACCGATTATTTCGAGGTTTCAACTGGTTGTTTTTCTCTTTGCTTAGAAAAAAACTTTTCTCTTTTAAAACAGATTGAGCAAGCTTGTGCAAGGGACTAGGAATGATCTTTACAAGGATTATAAACACCCTAGACTAAGCCCAAACCAAAAGCAACACAACTTCAACCTTCACCATAGATTTGAAACATCAAATCTCCCATGTTCCACAAATAGTTCTTCTAGGTCGACAATATGCCGATCTTTCCTTTCCAACGTGACGACCATGTTGTCTACATATGCTTGAACGTTTCGCCCAAGCATTGGGGAAAGTATCCGATCCATCAACCTTTCATAAATTGCGCCAGCATTTTTCAGGCCAAAACGCATGACTTTGTAGCAGTAACTAGCGACCTCGACCATAAAGGTTGTCTTACTCTCGTCCTTCGAGTTCATATGAATCTAATTATACCCTGTGAACGCGTCAATGAAACTTAATAACCGACAACTTGAGGCGTTGTCAACCAGAGAGTCTATGCTCGGAAGTGGGTAAGAATCCTTGGGACAAGCCTTGCTCAAATCAGTGAAGTTGACACACATCCTCCACATCCCGTTGGCCTTCTTTACCAACACAACATTCGTCGACCACTCAAGGTATTGGATCTCCCTTATGTGGCCAACATCCAAGAACTTTTGAGTCTCTTCTCGGATGATGATTCGCTAATCTTCATTTAATTTTCTTCGCCTTTGAACCACGGGTTTGATCTTTCATCCATGGTAAGCCGATGACATGGAAAATCTGGTTCTATCCCGGGCATGTCTGCGGATGACCATGCGAAAGCATTCATGTTCTCTGATATCACATCGACTATCTTATCTTCTAACTCCTTGCACAGTGAGGTGCCGAGCTTGAACTTCTTCCCTTTTATCTCTCTCTCCTGAACTTCTCCAGCAGGTTCATGTCGTCTCTCATTGATGACATTTGCCTCTGCAATCCATCCTAACACTCTTGCCTGGATGGTGATTGCGTAAGTTCCCCTTCGATTCTTCAAACTACTCTCACAACATTTTTGTGTTGTCTTTTGATCGACCTTTATGGTGATCACCCCTCCTTCAGGAGAAGGCAACTTCATCTTCATATGGGCAGTTGAGGCTACCGTGTTGAACAAGATGCTTTGATATCTCCAAATCCAAGTGGAAAGCTTGAAGACCTTGTTTTTGTTGTGTGTGTGTGTGTCTAGTTGTTTGAAACTTGTTAATTCACTCCTTAAGATGATCCAAGTTCAATTGAATATTTAACATTTTGAAAAGATGAGTTTTCTAAAGGGAAGTGAAATTTCAACAAGTTGAAATTTCGAAACAACAAGTTGTTTGACACTTAGTAGATTTTAAAATGATTTGGAAAAGCTTTGTCTTTGCCTTTGCTGTCAAACAAATTTCAACAGGTTAAAATTTCAAAACAACGGGTTGTTTGACACCTAGTGGATTTTAATATTGTCAAACAAAAATCAATCGGTTATTTTGAAAAATCAACCAATTGTTTTTCTGAAAACCTTAACAGAATTTTGTTAAGTGGTTTTTTTGTTTTAAATGATTCCAACAACTTTTGGGCTTTTGTTGTAATTGTTTTAACCATTTGATTGAAAGATAAAAAGGTGGTTTTACGCTCCTATGCATTAACTAAGTGAGAGAGATCAATCAAAAACAGTTTTCAAGTTTTCAAAGAGCTTTTGGATCATCTCAACTGTGGAATAGGATTGGATCTTGTATTCTGATCTTTGATCTTGTGATTTACCAGGTGTATTCTATTCTCTTCTTTCTTGATAATTATATTTTTGTACTAGTGTTGCCAAGAAGTGTTGTGTGTTCTTGAGGGGATCAAGATTAACATTCTTGGTGTGATTTTTGCCACGGAGTGGTGTGTGTTCTTGAGGGGTTCAAGATCATCACTCTTGGTGTGTGTAGCTTGTAATTTAGGGTTGATTACATAGTGTATTCTCAGTGGTTTCTGAGGACTGGATGTAGCTCAGGTGTTGAGTGAACTAGTATAAACATTCTGTGTGAATCTCTCTATCCTTACACTTTTTAAAATGCTTTAACTTTGTTTTTATAAAGTGCTGATAAAAACAACTGACTGTTTCGTAAAAACAACCGGTTGATTTTATGCATCAAGCTTAAAAATAGTTTTATATTTGGTTGGACAAATTTTCCATTGATTAATTTTTCATAGCTTTTCACTCTACCTTCAATACTTGCGAAAATCTTTCAAAAACAATTCACCCCCTCTTGTTTTAGCTCTATAATTCTAACATACCGCACCCAACCTATTCAGGGAAGGTCACCCCAAAAGTAAGTTATAGGAAAAGACATGTTAACAACGATGTACCTAATGGTAATCGTTCTTAGTTTAATGTACCCTTATACTTCTACTCGATCTTCTGCGAAACCGACCAAACAACTGTCGTATGGCTTCAATTGATCAGGGGATAACTGCAAGTTGGTGAACGTCCCCAGAACATCACATCAATCGAGCTCCACTAGTCGACCAAAACTTTGTGCACCTTTCACACTGTAGTGACAACGAATAATCACCATCGGATCATCCTCGTGAGGAAACACGTCTTCCAAGTCGGAACTCGTGAAGCAGAGAGTGAGCTCTGGAGGATGATCAGGTCTCCTTGTATCTAGGGACATCACTACTCGCGCGTATCGTTTACGTTTGGAGGCTGAGCTTCCTCCTTTGGAAAATCCTCCCACAATGGTCTTCAACTCCCCGTGGACCGGTGTCTCATGTGTTTGGTCCTTGATAACAACCTCTCCCTTTGGTTCTTCCTAGTTAGCTTTGAGATACTCCTTCAAGAATCCCTCTTTGACCAGGCTTGCCAGCTGGAAACCTAAGGCTATGCATCGTTCGATGTTGTTCCCAAATGCTAAGTGGAATTCGCACCAAACATCTCTTTGCGATCCCATGAACTGATCTGTCTTTTGGGGAAACTTTAGCTTGTCCGCTACCCCTGCCATGCTCAAGAGCTCTTTATAGGATACTCAGAATTTGGGCCTAGTTGTTGACCCTTCCCTGGCCTTCGTCTTGGGCTCATCTCTCTTGGCTATATATAGGACGTACCTCTAGTCAGTTCTCTTCTCGGCGGAGGCTTCATTAACCCTCAGGGGATCGATCTCGGTTGCTCTCCTTGGGCTTAGGTTGCGTTGAGTGCGAGCTTCTATTCTTCTTGAGTACAACCTCTTCCGCCTCGATGTGAATGACAGCTCGTTCACGTACCTCAGAGAATGTCTCCGTTGGATTATTGATTAACGAATCGCTGAACGGTCCTGCTGTCATCCCTTGTATGAAGGCGAAGACCATAATCTCTTCATCGTGTGTTTGAAGCCTTACCGTGACCTCACAAAACCTATTCAGATAATCTTTCAGTGCCTCTCCCTCCTTTTCCTGACGTAGAAAAGGTCGTACAACCTCGGGGGTTTGACCTTGTTGGTCGGGAATACACATCCTAGAGAACTAAGGAATAAAGGTGATGTGACCATATGGAATTCCACTAAACCATTGTAGGGTTGTACCTGTAAAAGTACCCATGAGCATCTTACATCAGATGGCATTCAATCCTTCAGAGATGATCATTTGAGCCTTGAATGCTGCGAGATGATTCTCAGGGTCTTCTACTCCTGAGAAAAAGACGGTTTTAGGTGTGATATAATAAGGTGGCACAGGCTCATCCATGATTTCCTGTGAGAATGGCTTGGGGTCATCTCTCGATGACAAATTCAGAGATCCTTCCCTGATGGAACGTCGACCATGTTAGTGCAGACTCTTCTACAATTCCTCATTGGTTTTGCACAACTCCTCATTGGTTTGCACGTGTTCCTCATAGCTATCTGGGAGGCTTCGATTTCTGCTATCAGACGATCTTGCAGGAGCTCTTGCTCAGCTCGGACTTCTGCTCGGCCTTGGCCTTTTACTCGGGATCTTAAGCCCCTTTTATAGATATCCCTTTAACAATTTTCACTAATGAGAACATAATCTCAACATAAAGCATATAGTCAGAACATAAAAACATTATGCTTGCATGCACCTTTATTTTGGGTGCTAACTACTTTATACCTAACAACTTTTATTTGTTTTTAAAAAACATATGTATTATAACCAATCATAGTATCTCTATTTTAATTATCTTTTTTTCAAGCTGACTACTAGCATCTAGATCGAGCTCATGATCCGTCTTTTGGATCCATACTCGCCCAAAACCGAGCTGACCGTACCTAAATGCTTGGACCAAGGTCCCGCGTACTCCTGGTCAATACAATAATAAAAAATTTACAATTTAAAGTTAATTCACTTTTAGTTCTTAATTTGTATATGATTTTCTTTTGATTTATCTGTTTTTCAAAATTTAAAATTAGCTATTCACTTGGACTTTCTGTGGTGGCGGAGAGATAATAATAAAATCGGTTAAGAGATATGTTACAGTAAAAACAAAAAAGCAAACTTAAACTGGCTTGTTATTTTAATTTTAAAGACTGTGTTAAGAGTCTTTTAAAACAAAATGGAATTCAACTTTATTCTAGCTCATCAACTTTTGTTTTAAAGTTTATATTTGGAAACTAAAACTGAAAATTACGTCAACCTTAAAAAACTTCCAAGGTTCAACGTCTTTTCTCGTATTCTATATCGATACCGTAAATTCAACTCAACACAAATAACTAAGAAAAACCGAAAATATAATCGACAAGAACCAATTGCAAATTACGACAATAAATATTTAATTATTAAATGAAAAAAAATAAAAAAATAGAATTACTCTTTAGAGTGAATTGACATTTTCTATACACAAAGAAGAAAAAATCCCATGCTATAATAAAAAAATCTTTGAAATTGGAGATTCAATTTGCTTGTGTGGTGTGGGCACGCGTAATGTGTCGAGCATTCACGCATTCTCATTGGCTGTGCTATTTGTTTGTATTTTTCTGGAGACCAGTTCCGTTCTCCATTATTATCACTTTTTTTTATCACTGTCACTTCCTTCAGCTAAAAAAAAATCTTGGTCCTCCTCATCCATTACACTACACTAATCGTACGCAACGTGTCGCTAAACCAAACCCCGTGCGCATCGCGCATCCCCTCCCATTTCCATTTATCATTCTCACCGTTTCCTTCAACTACTTCACTTCGCAACCGCCACCACGACCTTCTCATTCACCATCCCTTCCAAATTCACTGTTCATCGCTTTGATTCGTTAATTTTTGAATTCTTAAGAACAATCATTTCTTGTGTATTTTATTTCTGTTATTTTAGGTTAGTTGTTGAGGTTTAGTCTTTTCGCTCGTTGATTCGTTTTCTCTCGATTGCATTTGCGAGCTTAAGTGAAACCAAAATCCTACACCGTTTGAAAAGTTTGTGAGATTTGTTGAAGAATCTGTCCTTTATCTTGTATTCTTTTTGTTTTGAAATAAAATAGTTAGATTCAGATTCAGTCATCGATGCTTTGATTTGATTGAGTCGTGTTATATAAATTAGAGTAGGGATTGTAAGTGAAACCCTAATGGAAAGTTAGAGAGTTTTGTTGAGAAAGAAGATGTCTGTGGAAAGGTCGTTTGAGGCATGGGAAGAGGTGCAGCGTCACGGGCAGGACCTGGCTGACCGCCTTGCCCAGGGTTTCAGCGGATTGATTCATACGCATATGAATCCTCCGCAATTCGTGTGGCCGCACCCTTCGCAATCCAAGCTCTTCGATTTGGAGTTTCCATCGCAGAGCTTCGGGAAGAGGGATTTCGCTTTGGCGACTCAGGAATACGGGATCAATGGCGTGTCGGCGATTTTCGACATCGGGAACAGGATTGGGCAGGTTGGGGCGGACTTTGGGGCCAGCTTGAATGGCTTGGTTCAGCAGTTTTTCCGGTCGTTGCCGGTGCAAGTGCCGTTCAAGCACGAGGAGAGTTCGGTGAGAGTGGAGGGTGGGGATAAGGGATGGCAGAGAGGAGGAGTTGGGGTTGCTGTGCCGGAGGATTTGGGGTTGGGGTCGCTTAGTGAGAGGTTGAAGAATCATGGGTTTGCTGAGAGTGTTAGTGGCGCTGGCGGTGGAAGCGCTGAGGAAGAGGGTGGTGGTGGGTTTAACATTGGCTCTATTGGTCTTCTGGGCCGGCGTCAGGTAAACCCTTGGTTTTGGATTAAATGTTTGTTTATTTGCAGATTGATTTTTGGATGTGGAAGTGATCAACTGTTGCTGTTTAATTGCTTGTTTGTTGATGGAGTGATAAATAGTTGTTAGTGTAATGGGAGGGGAGCATTTATGATTGTAGAAGAGCTATTAAAGTAGTTTCTTGCTATGGTTTACTGTGCAATTTTGGTGTTCATGCGCAAAAGAAACAGTTTTTATTACTAAAATCTTATTCTGTTTTAGATCAAGTGGTTATTCTGATTAGATTGTGCTTTTGATGGTGAGATTTTGGTGTTAAATGTCATTGTGAGGAGGGTCTGTCCTTGGTCTTTGTTGTGTTTTTGTTTATGTTGATGCAAGACGTGACCTGATAAACACCCAAGCTCTTGGGGAACCTCCTGAGCCCCTACAGTCGCAGAGAATTGTTAACCTTTATGAATTTGCATTGGAGTCATTTTCTGTTCATTGCTTGCTTCTACAGTTTTCTTTTTGGGATTCATGATCGAGTTGTGCAGTGGCATCTCGGGTTTTAATATAGTTGCACAAGTCATGTTTTTCATAACGGGAAAACTTAGTTGAGCAAATGGTTTCTTTATCATCTGTACTTAGAATTTTATTTTCTCTTCAATGCCCTCAACTTTTCCTATGATACATGCAGCAAAGAACTTGTAATTTTAATAATGATACTTGCACTTACTAGGTCAGAGTAAATTATTTGTTTATGACATTGACCGCATTAGCAATTGAGTATAGCGATTGTATTATTGATCTTGTTGTTAAGTTATAATCTCTGGGGCAGAGACTTATATTGAGTTCCTTCATGGTACAATTTAATATATTGCCAACTAGTTTCAAATTTTGCTTGATAGTTTGGAAACATTTCTTATTTTTAACGTTTATTTTGAAATTTATGTGGAAAATGTGCAAGCTCTGGAATCTTTATTTTATGCGGCTAAATTATCTTTTTCATTGTTGTATTCTTACGCTATCTATTTCATTTACTGGTTATATTTTGTCTTGTATAGGGAATCATAAATTTTACATCAACTTATGATAGTAGAACTCATGAAGTGGAGGGTTCTTTAGTTGCAAGGGGAGATTTATGGAGATTAGAGGCATCACATGGTGGTTCTACTTCTGGAAATGAAAATTCATCTCTTTTCTTGGTTCAGCTTGGACCGCTCCTCTTTATCCGAGATTCAACTCTTCTCTTGCCTGTTCATTTGTCAAAGCAGCACTTGCTGTGGTATGGCTATGATAGAAAGGTAAAGATAACATTCTTCTGGCTAATTGGACTTTGCTACAAAATTGGTAATATATAGGGAAGGGGGTATAAAAGCATGTTCATAGCCATTGTGTTTTATTTTTTATCATTGAAAGCAACTGTGTGGCCATTGTCTTGGAGTCTAGTTAGAAAAAAAGTCTTTCATATGTCCTGATAAAAAGTCTTCTTACTAAATCTGTTGTCCTAATAAGCCAGATGCGTAATACGATATGGGTATGATGGATACATACAAATCCTTTTTCGAGAATCAAGATATAGCAAAGTCAAGATAATGGGCAACAGGCATTTATATAAATGCATGATATTTGTAAAGAGATTAGATATTGACATTAATATATAAACATATCAATAGTTATTAGATGACGATCATAATTTATAATAAACATATATGTGACCGTAACACGTAAGCCCAGTACATACGTCTCCTCCACCCATATTATTACATATAATCTTCTAAGATGAAAATGTCACAAAAACATCAATAGCCGTGTCCAAAAGAAGTTTTGGCCCTATAGAATTGTCTACTGTTCACTACCTTAGATGCATTTGGTATTGGGTGTGTTGTTTTCATGCCCTACTAGTCACGGTTCGGGGGCTTGTTGAATTGCATGATTTGGAGCAACTTACACGGTAGAAGATATAAAGGTCAAGGCAGACAAAATTTAACAATTTAACAATAAAAATTGTAGTAAGTGTCTATTGGCTATGAAGTTGTACCTTGAATTGCACGGCCATATCAAGTAATTTTTTTTAAAAATAATCAATATTTTTCGGATGCATGTTGGGAAGGATTGAATGTGTTATTGGTATCAGATGTGTTGGACAGTGATACTTTTTAACTTTTCTGAGTATGTGGGCTTCATTGGACCATATGCATTTGAGCATTGAGCACTATTCTCATTGAGTTGTTAACGAGATTTCCTGTCCAAGCTATTATAAAATAGGCTGAAATGATGCCCATGTTACTATGGTTATTCATCTTGAACATTATAATGATTCATGTACTCTTTTATGACAATAGCAATTGATAATATAGTTTGTATGCCTAGTTTTTCTTGTTGAAATTACTCTCTCGTACTTGGTATAATTATTTAGTTATTTTTTAGAGCTTCTTATTTAGTCTACATCATCTCTGTTATATTGCTTGTAGATGTTCCATGTAGTGCTTATCGCCCAAATTTAGCTTCTTCTTAGCTTACATGGTCATTATTTTTGTGGTCAGAATGGAATGCATTCTTTGTGTCCAGCAGTGTGGTCAAAGCACAGAAGGTGGCTGTTAATGTCCATGCTTTGCCTGAATCCTGTAGCTTGTGTAAGTTGATTGATTATGCTGTTGTGATGCCTTTAAAATTGTTTGTTCTATTTTTTATTTATTTACACAGTGCCATGATGATGAATTTGATGATATTAGTCTACCACCAATTAAGTGCTTACTTTTCTTTAGAACTCAATTTGCTTTTCTTACCTGATTATTCAAATATAGACCTATAATAATCTTACCCTAAGATGTAATTCTTCACCCATCATACTCTTGTTTCGTTGTTATTTAAGTTCATTACTGAACATTTGACTTGGTAGAATTTTCTTGGTTGGTCGATCTTTAATGTTTTTAAAATATGGTGTTCGGGTTAAAAACTGCTTATGCTGGATCATTTTTCTAAAGTCAAAACTAGTTTAATGGGTATACTATTCAAAGGTTACAAACTAATTGATTCCGATTGGATTTAAAACCTTAGTTATAAGTGGCCGTAGTGATCATATTTGAAAACTCCATAGTAGAAAGTGGGATGACTGCCATTTTAAGTATTATAATACAAAATAAGTAAGTTATATTGTACACGTAAATAAAAAAAAAAAAAATTAAAAAATGTTAAAGAAACTAATGATAAATAATATGTCACTGTTTACATACCCAATCGCCATCATTCTTCTAAGTTCAACAAGATCACAATAATGAGGTCAAAAAATGAAAGATTGTGAAATTAGCTGGAAAAGAACAGAAAAGTAATGAAAGATGGTGACTGCTATTTGAAATACTATAATACAAAATAAACAAGTTATATTATACATGTAAATACTCAAAAAGAAAAAAAAATGTTGAAGAAACCATTGATATATGATGTCACTCTTTACATACTAAATCACCATCATTCTTCCAGGTTGAACAAGATCACAGTAATGAGGTCAAAAAATCAAAGATGTTGAAATTAGTTGGGAAAGGTAAAACTTAGGGGAATATGAACTAGAAAGTCTAAAAGGAAAAAGAGATATCAGGATGTGAAGGATGAATGGTCAAAAGACTAAAAAAGAAGGTAATATGATATTGTTGCAAAGAAGGCACTAGAAAATGGTGAGAGAAATCACAATTTTACCCAAAGTAACTCAACTACGTTTTAGGGGGTAAAAATTGGTGTTTAAAGCTTATTTCATTGTAATGCCACTAGAGCAAGGACAGCAGCTATTTGTCCGCTTTATTTACAATCTTTCTACTATAGTGCCACTAAAACTTGTTATTGATTATTAAAACTTGAAAAAAAGTATCAGTATTTCTTATCCAACCACCATTTCCTCTCTTTATTTGAAATTTCTTAAAATGGTTTCCCAATTTTTATCGAACAATATTTTATTACACTTGTTCTCTAACATTGAACAAACTGCAAAATGTCATCGAAATGCATTGAAGATTCATAGTGAAATAGTACTCAACAATTCTGAATCTAATTTTCAGTTTGCTAAACTTCCAATTGAACTTAGTCTGGAGCTTGTTGGACTAAAATGTATAGAAAATGTCTCATAATCTCATTATTGTAGATGATCTCAAAATCTGTTTTTCATGTTAGAAAGTATTTGGAGTGTTTTAGATTATCTTAGGAGTGTTTTCCTATCCATATATTTCATTATACTGAATGATTTGTTTCCATATCTATTGGAATTAGGGTCTAATAATATTTGTTTGAATTGGAGTTTGTGTTCTGTATTTTGGAATTCATTATTCCAAACCACATATCAGTATTATATTCTACTATTTTTTTATTTGTTGTTTAATATTCCTTAATGTATTGTATTAAAAATAAAAAATGATATTATTTAAATATTACCAGTTTAACTATGGTTAAACCACTAAACCTTACCCATTTGCTTTCACACCAATTGAATTTGGTCTGGCGTTAACAAATCTTTTTTCCATGTCTGTTGTCTTTTTGCCTCACCACACCATCTGCTAATCTCATTCCTTATTGCTTATTTTCACCACTACACCGTTGCAATTGGGTTCATTAGGCTGTTTTATTTGTGTTTCCTCTGTTTTGGTTTGACATGCTTGTACTGTTTCTTGGCATTCTGTCTGATGATTATGACTGAGCTGTCATTGTTTCAGTTGTTTCTTGGTTCTTTTTAATGCTATGTGCCATAAAATACTGAATTTGACATTTAGGTAAATATAACTTACTTTACATGGGCAAATCTCTTGGCATAAGTCAGTAAGAAACTAAGATTAATGTTTGTCTACTCTTTAATCACCCTGAAATAACTTTCCTGTCTTAATTATTTTTCTCCCTCTTTCTGCACCCAGTCATTCGTGGATCTTCAATTTCCTAACGGGCAACTAACCTACGTATCTGGTGAGGGTCTAAGTACCAGTGCTTTCCTTCCTGTTTGCGGAGGTCTTCTTCAAGCTCAGGGTCAATATCCTGGTGAAATGAGATTCAGCTTTTCATGCAAGGTTAGAATTCAAGGTTATTGAAGGCTCTGATTAAATGGTGTTTGGATTTCACAATGTTAGCCTGATTTCCTTCTGCACTGGATTTAATATTGGCTACTCTTCAATTTTTTTTAGAACAAGTGGGGAACAAGAATCACACCAATGGTACAATGGCCTGACAAATCATTTTCTTTGGGTCTTGCTCAAGCCTTGGCTTGGAAGAGATCTGGTCTTATGGTGAGACCATCCATTCAATTCAGGTAAGATGTTACATTTGGGGCAAGGTGAAAGGAGCATGGTACACTGTGGTTATCATAGGTGTTGTTAAGGCATTTTCTTAACGTTACACAGTGGAGAAAATATTTGGGCTGTTTCACTTAGTTGAAATTAATTTCTCCAATTTAGATAAAATTGTCTCCTCCAAGTGTGGATGAAGTTTTTTGCTACAAAATTCAAACTTTGTATTCAGATAGTATGCCACAGTTTTGAAAGTATAGTTCTTTATCTAAAAAAATAAAATGTAGTGTAGTTTGATGGTTGCATTCATGTGAGGAAAAAAAGGATTTTGAAGTTGTCTTTCTTTATTTTAAGCCTGTTTGATGAAGCAATGGACTGTGTAATCTGCCATGCTCGATTCCATAATAAGATTTTTTTTATAATAGAGCAATTTGGATACGTAATGTAACTTGTAGTGTCCTGAATACCAATGTGTTTTTGTTGTATCCACTTTTCCTCTGTACCCAAAACCATTTGTTTCAAATATTCTGAGGACACATGGGCAGAAATTTTTAAAAAAGGGATCTTATGGTAAGTGATATCTTTATTCCTTGAAAATTTGGTTTTTGATCAAGGGCAATAGGGTCATGCAATCCATCTAGCTGATTTACTTGGTGGGCTTAGCCCATTTTGTTACATTTGTTTTTCTTATAAATAATCACTAAGTGTGTTTTGGATTAGTTTGTATTTTATTTCAAAATTATTTTTTATCAAAATCTCGCCGAGAGAGCTTAAGCTTTTAAGAAAAAGCTGTTGGCAAAATACAAATTCTGGAAAATAAAGCATGCATTAAATGTCTCCAATGCATCTAATCTTTTGGTGCATTTCATTATTGTCTCCGAAACTTGTATTTGCAATTTCTTTTATACCCCCTGATATTTCTTTTATAATTGCTGTTTGGTCAGTTTGTGTCCTACTCTTGGTGGAAGCAATCCAGGGTTGCGGGCGGAGCTCATTCATTCAGTTAAAGAGAAACTTAATCTAATTTGTGGATGTGCTTTCATGACTTATCCTTCTGCATTTGCTTCAGTATCTGTAAGTTGTTTCTGAATGAGCATCACTTCCTGAATTATGTAGGACTCATTTTCGATGTTTCCTAATGCTGTAAAAACATGTGTTATGATAGAATAAGGAGCTTCTGAATTGTAAGCTACTAGTGTGTAGACTGAATAAGTGTTGCGTTGTACCTTAAGGTTTAGGATTTGGAGTTTATGATAAAAACTATCCTTAATTGCTTTTATTGATTATGATAAAATATGTTCATTTGTTATGATCACAAATGTCTTTTTTGTAAATTGTGATCATCATAGTTATGAATTAATAAGAAAGTATCAATGTCTATTTGATTCTATATCTGTATTAAATATTTTATAATTTTTTAATATATCCTTGACTCCTAAATTTGAATAAATTGTTGTATCTGAGCTTCATAGGTATATGTGCGTGAGTAAGAAGAAAGTAGGAAGTAAATTCTGTAGTGTTTAGCATAGTAGTCGCTTGATAACAAAATAAAGGAAGTAATAAGGCATCTAATGTGAATCTAAATGTTTAATGTGTGGTATATTGGATTACCATATTTGGACCTTTTTCAGTTTCTATTACTACACCAGTTCACGAATATTTATCAACGTTGATATTGATTATTTGATGCTTTATTACAATTGTATATTTTTATTGGCACTAATTCTTGACTATTATTTCCAAAGTTCACTGTGAAAGGATCTTGCTTATGTATCGTAATCTAAATGGTTCGTCTCTCTTGTTATATTGTATTATTCAGATTGGCAGATCAAAGTGGAATGGAAATGTGGGGAACTCGGGTCTTGTTCTAAGAGTTGATGCGCCTCTCTCTACCGTTGGGCGCCCTTCCTTCTCCATTCAAATAAATAGTGGCATTGAGTTTTGATAGCCTTCTAGTGTTTGGTACGATCTGTTTTATATTTGCATGAAGTGTACATAGGTTTGATTCCTGGACAGTACTTGCAGGAAATCCAAAAGAACAATCCTAACAACAAAGCTTACAGTCTTATGTGAATAGAAAATCCTGCCTTGGTTGGTAGTGTATTAGTTTGTCATTTTGGAGCCTGGTGTACTTAATTGAGTTTCTAATTATTTTGCAGGCTTTAACTTCTAAAAGTTAGATTCCAATATTGTAGTATTCCTCATTGTTAATTTTTTTAGATTAGCATTAACATTCACATCCTAATGGTAGTTGATATATTATTTACTAGGGAAGGATTTTCCCTTTTGTAAAATGAACTTAAACTTCTCCGAAAGGATCGATTAGATTTGTTCTAAGTTAAAATTAGAATCCAAATCAATCTTTTTCTTTCTTTCTTAGGTTTGATTTATATTTCTTCAAAATTGGACTCAAGCTGAATTAAATAATCTTGATGAAGAACAAAGCTGTTTTGTTTCAATCAGGTCGCTGGCAAAAATGTTCTTAATTCATCTTTCATTGGAAGTGGAGAATGTAAAAATCCTGGAAGAGCTTCTGTCCTAGGAACCAAGAAGGCACCATCCGTAATATAAACAAGAAAAACAATTCAATCAAACTTTGATTTCTTTCTTCATGATGAGAATACTTAGTATTACGCTGTTGCAATTGTCAATTTGGTGTTAAGAGATGTCGTTCTGACAAGCTGGGTTTCTTCCATGCAGCTTAAGATGTTTAACTTTAAATACACAAATTACGACTTCGTGGTTTTCTACCATTAGTTTTCGTTTTGAATGAATTTCAACGAGTATCGTTAGAATTGTTTTAAAATTACATTTTTTAAGTCAGTTCTGCTATTTAAATTTAAGACATTTTAAAAAAATAATTACAAATTTTATAATTCCAATATTTAACATATTAATAATTAAATCGGTGACAAACTATAAGGCTGTGATCATATCTCTAAGCCTTCTAATTCATCCGTGTGTACTCAACAGTAATATCCATCTAAAACTACATTTGATTGTTTTATATCATATTCGACCTTTCTTGCTATCAAATGGAGGCATTTCAGCCCATGGTCCCCCCATTGACTTGCTTCTTTGCTCCATGCTATCTTGTGAGAAAGCAGAAGAGACATGAGTTTGGCTGTCTTGTGATAGCAACTCAAAAGATTTAAATCTCGCATCTTGTGCATAGTCACTGCCTTTGATTATTGGTGGTGGTTGAATTGGACTTTTTCCCTCAAGCATGCTCACTACCGATGACATAGGCGGTCTAAGAGTGGGAGAAGGATTGGTGCACAAGAGTGCTAACTGCAGCATTCTCATGGCCTCTTCTGAGGAGTACTTTGAACCAAGACTTGGATCCACCAAATCCAGAAGGTTTCCTTGCTCTTGGAGAACATAGGCCTTGAATGACATGCAACGAATAGTATTAGAAATTTCAAACTAATCATAAACTATGAAACAAAGAAACCACAACATAAGAAAAGAGAAACATAAAATAATGTCTACATTTAAAGTGTAACTTACCCAATCCAAAAGATACACAAACTCCTCCTTTGGCCTGTAATTTGTGTTGCTCTTTCCACTAACAATCTCTAAAGCTACAACACCAAAGCTATAGACATCTGCTTTGTCAGTCAAGTAACCCCGCATAGCATACTCAGGAGCCATGTAACCACTGGTAAGAAACATTTAGCACCCTTGTGTCAGTGATTTCAAAAAACAATGAAATGACGAACAAAGTCTAGAATCCTTTGGCATAGTACTAACATTGTCCCAGCTATTCTTGTACTAATATGGGTATTCTCTTCTTCATCAAGTTTGGCTAAACCAAAGTCAGAGATCTTGGCTTTCATATGCTTATCAAGCAAGACATTGGTTGCTTTAATATCTCTGTGTACTATTTTCAACCTTGACTCCTCATGGAGATAGGCTAATCCCTTTGCAATCCCCACACAAATCTTCATTCTTCTGGGCCAGTCCAATTGCATTCTCTCGTGTTCTTTACCTAGAAGAGAAAAGCTTTTTCAGTTGGATTTTAACTTGGTAGCGGCATACACAACCAAAGATGTTCATGATGCATTTACCAAAAAGTGCACGAGCAAGACTATTGTTCTCCATATATTCATATACTAGAAGCAACTGGTTCCCTTCAATGCAACAGCCATAAAGTTTCACAAGATTTGGATGCTGCAAAGCAGATATCATGCCTATTTCATTGATGAATTCGCGATTCCCTTGCTTTGATTTGGAGGAAAGCTGCTTAACAGCAATCACAGCACCGTCTGACAGTACACCCTGTGAATAAACAATGTCTTGAGTACATGTTTTTATTTGTGACATATTGGGGATAAAAGATTCAACCCCAGTGTTTCAAAATTTGATACAGCTTGAGATGATTGTAATCTATCCAAAGTTACCTTGTATACTGGTCCAAAGCCTCCTTCACCTATCTTATTTGCTGGATCGAAGTTCTTAGTAGCAGCTTTAATCTGTCTTAAACTGAAATAACCTGTCTTCAAACCTATAAGTTCTGCAACAAGGTAGATGTAGCTAATCAATGAAAAGTATCAAGTTAAAATAGAGAAATTGGAGAATTGTTTTTATGATAACCCAAGACTGTTTTCTTCTGAACTTCAAATCACCATAATTTAGATCTCTACAGTGAATTTTTTGTTGTAATATAATCTGATATTAATATCTACAAAAGTATGCCTATTACAATATTATAAGATTATAAAAAATGCATATTCGTCAAGATTGACTTTAAAACTTCCTTTGGACTTTAATCTTACCTTGGTCGGTTTCATCTTTCCCACATAGGAAACCCATCTTCCAAAGTGCAAGGAGTATCAATATGATGAACACACATATCCCAACCACAATTCCAGCAATTGCTCCAGTAGACAGCCCATATGAAGGAACTTTAAAGTCTACATCAAAGTGGAAATGTTTACTTGACATGAAAAGACAAGGTATTTATTGATTTCAAAGAGTAAATCATTGTTATCAAAGCTACTTACTTGGGGTCACAGTGATCGCGGATATAAGAGGTCCATATATACCTCTTACTGGAATAGCATTAGTTCCTTTACCTGCCCAGGAGAAGTGGATTTCCAAGGTGTTGTGGGTAACATTCACATTAAACTCCCTGGTGATTCCCTTACCAACTCCACCAGCTTCTTTCACAATGTTAAAATCTTTCAAATATTTAAAACCCTGTCAAGGTACAGTAATGAAAATATCTACCTTCAGAACTCTAGCTTAATTGGAAAACCAGATAGAAAACGAGTATAATATGTTAAGAGTCACTTGGATGAGCTACTTGATGTGGTACTTAAGTCTTGAGACTCTCCCACCTAGTGGACTAGTCTTTTTGGGTTAGACTCCTCTTGTACTTAAGTCCTAACATAATATATGTAACAAACTGTTTGCTTCATTACTCACTTGGATTGAAACATCAAAGACACGCTTTCCAAGGCTGGTAAATGCATTGTCATCAGAGAATGTTATCTCAGCAAAATGAAGTTTCACTTTATAATTGCCATTCAGCATACAAAGACCATAATAATTAAGATATAGTGGGGCCATGCGGGCTGTTTGGTAGTATTCAGAGCCATTAATAATCAGATTAAACTGATTTTTTGCTACATAATCAGCCTTATCCCTTCCTAGATATACTCCAGTGCTGCTATATGCCCATTTGCCATCATCACTAAGAACATAGTTTGATATGCCTCGTAGACTGAGGTCGGCTTTATATTCATTGCCCTCAAACTCTATTTCAGGTCCTCCACAGTTTATGAACAGTGAATGAGCTGCAGAGACACAGTGAAAGTGAATAGTTTATGAAGAAAAATGCCTAAGCTTAATGAAAAAGCAACTATAATAATTTCATCGACAAAACCATTGTAGTTTATGAAACATGATTACTTTCCAAGTCTAGACACTTACACCGGGGTTTTCCAGAACAAGGTTGGCCCATCTTCAAACAAGACGATCTGCAAGATATATAGTTAGTTCAACAGATGATTTAAAGTTGATATTGAATTAAAACTAGATCACAAGAAAGAACATACGAAGTGTTTGCTGAGGGCGTGAGGCTTGAAGCTAAGTTCCTGCTCAATAATAATAATACCATGCTTAGCATTGACATAGGTGAAATGCTTAAATAATTTCTAGACAAGAAGAAGCTTACACATCCAAGATCTGGCAACCATTTGAAAAACTCTCACTAAAATTGTTCAAAGATAAATCACTGAAAGAGAAGATAAAGTGAGATTAAATTTCATGATTCAAAGAATTCTAATTCTAAAGACTAAGCATAAGATGAATGTCAACAAGTGAGTCTGGAGTAGCAAAGTATGAAATTAAGAGGGTGGTAAAAATTCAAGGAAATATGCTTACATGTTCTGTTTGAAGTCTTGTATCCAATCAGGAATTCGTCCACTTAGAGAATTGTTAGTTAGAAACCTATATCCATCATGAACACATGTCTCATTACATCAGAGAGAGAAAATTCAATCGAGAAAAAGCAACAAACATTCTTGAGATCAAATTATTTGTAGGAACATCCACAACATCCTTTCAGTTAATCTTCTAGCCGGAAAATGAAAATATGCACTTACAAGTAATTTATTTTTTCCATGTCCTGTAACGAATCTGGGATTGGACCAGTCAGCATGTTGGAGCTCAGATCTCTGAACCAAAAAAAGAATAATTACTACGATGAAGTAATGGCACATGCCACAGTCAAATTGTAGCAGCAGAGAATGTGATGAGAGGTAATTTCAAGGTTCCAATAACTTCTAAATTTTTTCTCTTTTTGCTCGCCTTTTGAAATTGGAACACAATACTACAGATAATTTGCACAGATGATGTATGATAAAATTTATATCACATCCTTGTTTTATATGCTATCATTATAATGATATAACTAATTAAAAAATCAGTCACCTTATAGGACATGTTCCCATTTGTAATGATTTTGGTTCAATAGTTTAAAAAAATAGCTTTTCAAACTACTACACAAACAGCTGAAGAGTGTCGAAAAATAAGTCTTTGAAAAATATTTAGCAATGATTACCAAAGAAGCAAAGAAGTGCTAATCACAAAATTAATTGGATTCAAATTATTTACTGGTCTTTATAATGAAGTAATTCAGTGATCATAAGCTTAATCAAACAAGAATTGACCCTTTAAAGCAATTAGGGATAGAAAAGAAAAGGGGGGGAGAAAAGGTGCTACCTACAAATGTGTGTATTTGTCAAAAAACTCAGACAGTAGAATTGAAGATAATAAAAGGATCACAGTATCACAGAGTTACTTCTAGATCCTTAATTGTGTATGATGGTTTCAACTTCTCTCATTATTCATTATGATTGCAACCTGAATTTTCTTCTTACATTACCATCTCACTGAGGGCCAGGCAAAAAAAGTATCAAGCAGACTCGTCTCTTTATACACACACATAGGTACTTGTGTTTTTGTAAACTAAAATTTAATTGATAATAATGAGATTGGTAAACGGGTCTATAAAAAAAGCTTAAAGCATATATAGCCAGTAAATACTCCAGATGCAACTTACAGAGTTTTTAAACTTTGCATTTCTCCAATGTAACTAGGAATTTGACCAGTAATTAAGCAATTTCTCAATTCTCTGAGTAAGAACAAAAACCAAACATTAAAAGCCTGAATGAATTATACAGTTCTTCACGTAAGAGCGATGATGTTTTCAACTCACAGTCTTTGCAAGAGTTTCATATTCGTCAGATTAGGAAATGTCATGGTTGGTCCCTTCAAATCAGATATTCTCCTGATATATAAATGTTTCATCAATGAAAAGAAAATGTTTCTCTATTGGAGATTGCATTCCCTAGCCATTTTAAAATGCAGACAAAATGTAATAATTTGGAATATTTTAAAAAGGGGAAAGTACTAACAGTTCTGTCAAATAGATCAATTCAGATATGACAGAAGGAATTGGACCTTCCAAGGATGTGCCCTGCAAATCCCTTCAAAAACAAAGTTTTCTCAGTAATACAATGCAAATATAGCATTATTTGATTCTTCAAGGGAGAAAAGGTCATTTAGACTCACAGTCTATCAAGTTTGGTCCAGTTCCCAATAAAACTGGGTATCTTCCCAGACAAAGTGCTCCCATCTATCCTACTGCACAAAATGTGGAGTGGTTTCACAATTTAACAAGACAAAATAAAAACTTAGGAAGAAATTTTATTGCATCATATCCTATCACTCACAACTGAGTGAGATTCTTTAGTTTTCCATATGCTTCTGGTATCGTCCCTGTGAAATTATTTGCGGAGAGAAGTCTGCATGTTCATATAGTTGAAATGAAAAAAAAGGAGTTAAGCATGTGTGGGCAAAACAGTAGAAATTGTAGATATTTATTCATCAATGAAGACATACTAATGATTGAATTTGATTATGTACATCAAATGAAAATTACTGAAATAAAACAAATAATCTCACAATCTCAGCAAATTGCTCATTTTTCCAAGGCTTGGGGGAAGATGTCCTTCAAGTTGATTATCTTCCAAGTTCCTGTAAATATGCATTACAAATATATTTATTCCGCTTCCAATGTTAATCAATATGACATCATATTTTTCTCAAACGCTTACAGTTCTTGCAGACTAGTCATATCACTAATTTCTGAAGGAATTGAACCAGTAAGTCGGTTTCCGAGAAGTGACCTGAAGCATGGTAACTGTTAGAATGTAATTATTCATTTGCTGTTACTGGTTTGTTAATCATTAGCTGCTATAGATTCTTGGAAATTAGGATCATTGATTATTAGGTAAGCATATACTGTGTGGTCTACATTAGACACATAACATTCAGATAACTCTTCCTTATAGTAACAGTTGTACATTAAGGATTTGGATTAATGTGAATATGGCAAATCATACAAACCCCATTTCCAAGGAAAAATAATTTAATTAGAATATAGTATAAAAGTTTTGTACCCTATTATCCATATGCATGTTGCTATGTGTAGGAACATTGTTGACATTTGTTTTGTTTTTTTTCGAAGTCATATTCAGAATGATTTATAACTGATTGACAGTGTAAAATTACAATGTATGAAACAAAAATTCAATAACAAAAGGAGTTTATTTTTATGTATGGCTAGTATAACTTTTTTTACTATCATCAACCAAACAGAAATCAATGCAAGATGACTGTTAAAAACAATTATTGTAAAGGTCAATGAACATAACAATAGACTGAATCACAGAGCAAAAAGTAAAAACCATTTACTTTTACAGCTCATACATATACTACCTACTAAAAAAGAAAACCACTCTAAAGGTAATGATGACTTACAGAACTACAACTGATGAGAGGCGTCCAAGGGCTTTTGGAATTGAGCCATTAAAATAATTCCGAGTGAGATCACTGTAAAAGTTCAGTTAGTTTTTTCTATGTAGATTTATTTGCATTTGTTGAAGTTAACAATGCTTCATTTTCACATGAAAGAACTAGAATGCATGCTACTAATGTTAAATAAATAACACTATTGCAATTCACCATTCATATTTGTTTTGTACCATATTTTTCTGATTTGGTTGAATTTTTCAGTACTTCATAAATTGTTGGAGGTATTTAACTTCAAATTTTTATTGCAGTTCTTATGCATTTGGCTATCAACAAATGCTTAACTTAACATCCCACATGATTAGGATACCCAAAACTATAGCATAGTAACTACCTCATTTTTTACTACAACAACTATGTACTTAGTTAATTCATATTCAATATTTTCTAACATAGAGACAACATTTGTGAACATACAACTAGAAAAAGTGGAATAAAGAATATATAACCACTTACAGTATTTGCAGTCGAGTTAGATTTCCAAATTCATCGGGCAAAGATCCAGATATATTGATACCCTTCAGTGCACTGTCATAGCCAATGTGTTCTATTAGAATTCTCAAATGAATATTCTATGTACTTTTATAAACACTAATGAAATTAAAGTAAATAAAGGTGTTTAAATAACACACTAAATTAGTCTCTAAACTTCTGATTACTTATCTATTTAGTTCTAGAGATTAGAATAAAAAAGAAGAAGTAAAATAAGCAGTGAGATTTGAACTTAAAACCAGAAAACAAATTACCTAAAACCCTCCACCACTAGGTCAACATTAATAGATTCTCTGAAATTGGGAATGAGAAATTATATTTCTAGAAATTGATTAGGTCGTTGAAATTGCATCACCAGTCAAGTTGGTTTCTAAGATTTCAGTGTCAGTCAATCTGGTATTAGTATCAGGAACCATGTTGACTCTTCAAAACTAAATTAAGAAATAGTTGATCAAAATATCAAACGCTAATGGAAGGACTGAAATGATCTAATTCTACCATTTCAAATTATCAATATTTGTAATTCCGAGAACTAATTTAGTGCATTACTTTTTAAAATACAGCATAATTATTTTTATGTATCCAAAAAACTCAAATCCTTTATTTAATAGAGGTTATGAATAACTTTTCTTTAGTTTTCTCAAACTCATAACCAATTGTCTAAAGTTGCACAAAGTTAAACTGTATAATAAAATAGTAATAGGAGGGTATCTGAGAAAAAAAGCCTCACATGGATGTTACATGGCAAACAGTGCCATCGTTGAAAGAACAATCACAAGTGACATTCCTTATGATTTGTTCCTCATTCCTTGAAATCTTCCTGTTATCAAACCCTCTATCCCCTTTGCAGGAACGTTGTGTAACTTTCCAATTCAAGTTCTCCACCTTGTCTGATATTGTTTGGAGTATTTTAACTGCAAATATACAAGGAAAAAAAATCATTTTAGGTTAGTAAAATTCTGAAATACAATGTGAAAATACAATCATTTTAGGTTGCTAATTAATTTAATCAATCTCTTTGAAATACCAAAACAATGTGAAAGTTCTTCAAAACAATGTGAAAGTATTTCACATTTGTCAGAAAGATTTAGCAACACTCACGTAGTAAAAAAGGCAAAAAATTTAATTAGCAAACAAGTAATTGGTCATGCTATAATAAAATTACTAATTTTAAAAATAAAAAATAATTATAAAAAATAATTAATCGTTATATACTAAAACAGACACTATTTTAGATACTAAAAAATTTATTGATATTTAAAATAGTTTTTATTATTAATAAAATTTATAAATTAATTTTAAATTGATATCTAATTAATTATAAAAAATTTAACTATTAATTAATTTAAATTCTAAATTTAGTGATTAAAGTCATGACAGTTAATTAAATATTAATAATTTAGAAATTTTATTAATAATAAAAATTATTTTAAATATTAATAATTTTTTTATATACTAATAATTTTTTTAATTTTTAGAATAATATCTACTTTAATTAATATAAAAATTAATTATATTTTATTTTTAAAATTAATTTTTATTTAATAATTCTTTTCAACTCTCATGATCAATTGCCTCATCAATTTGAATACGATGCTATCTTTTCATGCATAATTTGACTGAGTCAAATAAGATGGCCAATAAATATAAGATGTTGAACTTTGCATGCATGCAAAGATAATCTGTTTCCGGATTTCATATTGTCAACCCTTCTCATATAAGTATTATTATACTAAAACCAGTCAATAAAACAAGAAACATGATTACTGAATAAAGATAACTAAACCTTAAGTTGATGAAATCGTATAGTTTAAGGGACACAAAACATGACACGTCATTATTTTATACATGCATACATGTCATGTTTATTCTATGGAATAAAACACTGTTAGAGCATGTTGACAGGTAATTTGACTCACATATCTATCAGAATACTTTCATCACAATTTATTTTAACTTTCTCTTTGTGGCTGGACTTTTATGACCAAAATAGTAGTGTTTTTTTTTTCTCTTTTTGCATGCCAAATATCAACAGAATTACAAAGAAAGGTGGCTACTAAATGCAGCTGGGTAGAAGAATTGACATTTCTCTATTAACTATTTTTAAAAGAAAAAAAGAAATTTTGTGAGAATAATGTTCATGACAGTATGAAATGCTTTAAACGGTAATTGATATGACCTTTTTCATCATATAACAGTTTATGATTGGATTATTTATAGTATAAGAATATAACTTTTCTTCATATTTTATTGATTTTACTCAACTAATGATGCATGTGCACAGGTTCACCCAGTGAAAACTCTCTCACTACTGAAAAGGTGCTAAAAAAAAGTTAAAACTATGTTTCAGAAAAACTACTGCTTACACCAAAAGGGCAAACATCTAAGAAAGGATGAACACAATCTGACACATTGTCTCTCACTTCCACACGTTTAGACACAATCACGTGCCCTCTACCCTCACTTATTTAACAATTTTCAACCTTATAACAGCTGTCTCAACTTCATTCATGGCTTCAGATAGCTACAATTACAGATATTATAATACTAATCAATGTTGTGAAAGTCATTAAAGAAATAAAGATAAAATACACGTGGTAAAAAAATATTTATTCAGAATTCTTATGAGCCCAGTTAAATAAAATTGCAATTTCAAAAGGGGGTCCCAATAATAGACTAAAATGCTTTGATTATAGAAAATTATGGCCCCTTTGTCCTTTAGAGAGGATGCTACCTCACATCACATGAAACAGTGCAGAGCAATTGTCGTGATTTCGTTGGATCTTCAGAACACTCCAACACTTGATAATGTCAAAAACAACAAATAAAATAAAGAAACAAATTCCGTGTTTCGTTTATGATAGAAGATACAAGCTCTTTGCTTCAATGATAGAAATAACATAAATAGAAGAGAAAGCACCGAGTAAAGGATATATATCTTTTATTTAGTTGAATAAATAAATTAAAACTTATGTACGGACAAAAAAAAAACAAAATCTTATTTTCTTTTGATTTCTCCTCTTCCAATTTAAATTTCTATAATTTCTACCTCTTCTAATTTTCTTTCCTTCCTTGCAGTCCATCGGAACCAAACAATCCCAGAAAACTAAAAGGCCAAGACAGTTACTATTCAACGACTTCAGAGATCACAGAAACCAAACATATCTTTTAATTTATTTTACTTTCAAGAAAGTTAGATGTTAACTTTCTTACAGAAACTACTCTCGAATGTTAATGAAAGAGAAAGATAACAGAAAAAAAGATGGCGATTTCCCAATGGATCTGGTGACAGAAGCAGCAATGTAAGTTGATGAACTGAATTCTGAAAGTTGAGTTTGCACTAGATGTGATAAAGATTGAAACTTTGTGAAGATGGTGTTCAAGTGAAAAACAGTTTCTCTTTATTAGTTTTGGAAGTTACAATTTCTAACACAGACGAACACAAAAAAAAGCATAGCAACATGGAAATTAAGTAAGCACCTTCATCTTGTGGTATAAGTTGAGCATTAGATCCAAAGTGTTGAAAGTGATTCAAAGCCAGAAAGCAAAAAGTGAAGATCAGGGAGACATGTTTGGAGCTTGAAGACATCACAAACCGCATCTTGATCAGGTCTTATTTCAGGATCAGGACCACTTCCTTAATCTGTTGTCTTCAAAGAGAGTTTCAGAGAATAACAGAAAAGAAGACAAGAAGAAAAAGAGAGAGAAAAAGAAGAAGTGGTATGATTATTTTGTTCCAGGGAAAGGGTGTCTGACGTATGAGAAACTTTCGAAGGGATGATTTTTTTTCCTTTAGCATTAACAGTACAGTCAGAAAGGTATGTGAAGAGAAATAAAAGTATCGCATATTAAAAACAAAGAAAGAAAATACATTTTTTTTCTAAAATTAATGGACATTTTTGCGCTCACAATTTTGACATTTTTTTAACATTTTTTTGAATTTATTCACCATGAATTTCTTTGAATTCATACTAGACAGCTGTGTATAATAAATTGTTGACTTTTAATAGAATTATTTTCCAATCATTTTAAGAATTTATGTTTGAATTGGTTGATGTAATTTTTTACATAATGAGTGGATAATCAATTATTTTAATAATTTATTTATCAATTATTAACTAATGAAAATACATGCCTTTCGCACACGTATTTATATTTTTACTATATTAAAATATATGTAATTTTCTAATTTTATTATTTTTACTAGCATAAACAGGTGCTATATTTTTTAATTATTTTTGTTATAAATATTATATTATAAATTTTGTAAAATTATAATTTTATTAAATTACTATATGACGTAAATTTATAAATATTATTATAAATTTTATTATTATTATTATTATTATTATTATTATTATTATTATTATTATTATTATTATATATAAACGATAACACTTTAGAGTCTATAATATTATGATCTTATAGTAATAATTTTAAAAAATAAATAAAAGATCAAACAAAAATGAGTGCTCATGACTAATTTATTTCTTAAATTATAACAAAAAATTTATATTTTTTTAAAAAGATAAGTTGTAACATCACAGAAAATAACATCTAACTATTACAAAACAAGTTCTAATGGTTTATATACAAGGAGTATTTCAAAATATTCATATTACAAGATTATGACTTCTAGAAATACAAACATCTACAATATAAAATTTAAAATATCCTAAAGCCATCCAAGACCTCTTACATCTATATGATCATCTACTCGTGTACATAGTACAATCATCGTAGTTCACAACACAACAAGAAGAGCAAGGGTAAGCTAGTGAAAATAAAATTTTATAATATGCGCAATTAAATCAAAAGAGAAAACAAAATTATATGAATCAATTTTAGAATTATCCAATCTTCTTCAAATCCCAACATAAAACAATCACACAGATCGCACATGGATCTACATATCCAGGATATTCAACAAACATAATAACATCTGACGCCTTCTGGAAGACCCGTATTAAGTAAGTCCTACGAGAGACTAACACCTAATCCAAAGATTACTAGTGAATCTAATAGAAAGGACTAGGGTAAGTTCAATACAACCCAAGCCATGCATCTCATATGTCACAGTGTGCATGAACTCCCCCATCAGCTTCTCACCACCTGATATCTTAGTCTATGTGACTTAGATCATCAGTGAAGCTCGGAGATCTCTGTTACCACATAGGCATCAA
>Ga0123342_1002182_pt1 | contig 32740 bp, 12 predicted proteins | sample Turbeawhitnodule_FD_89960 | JGI IMG/M metagenome (GOLD analysis project Ga0123342, IMG submission 89960) | Root nodule microbial communities of legume samples collected from Mexico - Turtle bean Mexico white nodule | ecosystem: Host-associated > Plants > Roots > Nodule | place: Mexico: Nepantla... | reverse complement strand
TGTCTGAGTTTAAAATGCCTTTTGCTGAAGGTGCGTCTATTAATAGACCTCCTATGTTTGGTGGTGTTAACTATGCTTTCTGGAAAATCAGGATGAAGATCTTTATGGAGTCTATTGACATGGCAATGGGGAGTTCTCGTTCTTTTATAATAAGTTTTGGAATTGTAAGGTTCTCCCTACTGCTCAGGTTTTGGCCTGGAGGGTGTTGGAAAACAAGATTGCTACTAAAGTTAATTTGGTTAGGGGAAGGGTGGTGGTTGACAATATTATTTGCTGCTTGTGCGGAGTATAAGAGGAATCTACAAATCATTTATTCTTTGGGTGCAGAACTGCCTGGTTAGTTTGGAACCAGTGTCTTTTATGGTTAGGTTTGGTGTCGGCTACTCCCATTGATCCCCTCTCAAATTTTATTCAGTTTTTGTTATGCAAGGCATCGGTGTCCGTCAACTCTGTTTTGGGAAGTGTTTGGATTGCTGTGGTAAGGGAGATCTGGAATCATAGGAATAAGATCATTTTCAAAGGTGGAGTGGTGGATCATCTTGAAATCTTTTCTTTGGCCCAACTAAATGTTTGGACTTGGGTTACCTCTAAAATTCTTGCTGCTCAATTTTCCTTTTCTGACTGGTGTTTGGCCCCCTATATCTTGTCTCAATCTGTTATAAGTGTTTCGATTATTGTTATCTTTGATTGGTTTTTATGTGTGGATTGAATATTCCTTAGGAGGCTTTTAGTTTGTTTGCTTGTTGATTGGTTATTTTCTGTTAGGTGGTGGCTCTTTTCCATGTTTGGTAGTGGATGCTTTGGAGAGGTGTGTTATAGTGTATTGTTATGTATAAGGTTTGAATCACCCCTGAAGTTATTTTATTTATTTATTCATTATTGTTGATAAAAAAAAGATAGTAGTAAGAGCCAATGGCCGGACACGTTTAATTTTGGTTTTATTAAATTTTTTTGGGAGGAGTTAAAAGGTGATATAATAGGTGTAGTAAAAAAATTTGAGAAAGGATGGAGATGGCCAAAGCGTGCGAATGCCTCCTTTATTACTTTAGTTTTGAAGTGCGAGAATCCACAACAACTAAATGAGTTTAGACCTATTTGCAGAGTGTGTTGGCGGTTAAGGCTACTCTGATGTGTTTTGAGCTTGCTTATAAGCTTAAAGTGAATTATTCTACAAGTAAAATAGGAATAGGTATTAGTTTTGATCAAATTTCGAAGTATGTTTGTATCATTAATTGTGATGTCATGAAAGTTCTTTTCACTTACCTGGGTATGAAAGTAGGAGGTAATCATAAGAGACTGGATTTCTAGTGTCTCAAAACTGTTAGAAGTGGTTTATGGACAAAAATATTGAAATCTAAGTACAGAAGGTAGTATTTATTATTGATAGAGTCAAAAAAATTGAGAGATTTGAAAAGAGTTTGAAATTCTCTTTGATAGAGACTAAAAAATTATTAATATTTAAATTAATTTCTATTATTGATAAATAAATTTTAAATTGATATTTAATTAACTACAAAAATTTTAACTATCAAATTTTGAAATTTAAATAGTTAGTAATTAAAATCTTGATAGCTGAGTAGATATCATTTAAAAATTATTTATCAATAATAAAATTAATTTAAATATTAATATTTTTTTAATTTTTAAAACAGTATTTAATTTAATAAAATTATAATTAATTTTTATTTAATGATTGTGTAGTATTCTTCTATCTCGATTCGATTTAAGAATTTATTTTAATACGTTTAATATTCTGATTTCACCTATAAATTGAGATTTCTCTTTTAATCTAAAATCATCATGAAAATTTTTTTAATTTTAAAACACACATCACCTTAACCATTGTATCTAAATGAATTTAAAAAGAAAAATCAGAACCAAAGTTACCTGCACAGTTTTGTACAGTAAAACTAGATAGTAGTTATACTATTTTGTAAACATTATTATCCTTAAAAAATGATACCCTAATCGGAGAGAATTGTATGTGAAGAGAAATATTTCAATTAAGATAAGAGAATAACATTAAACCTAAAAAGCATAATTGTTATAAAGGTCTGTTTTTGGGACCCTTTTCTGGAATATTTGAAGTTTATCAAAACCCACTTTCTCTTTTTGTCTGGAAGTAGTTGTTGACTACGCACAAAGAGACACTGAAAAAAGGTAAAGTTTTTTATTTTATAACTATTTGGGTATTATGCTAAAAATAAACATGTCATTTTACTTCCACAGGAGTTGCAGACAGTGACTACTGTGCATTTTTTTCTCTCTATGACAAGTCATTTATATTGATATTTACCATGATAAATAACATTATAATATCTTACTTAAAATAAGTGTGACACTCTCGTATGCTAAAAGATAAAATAGGTATATTATTAAAAGATAAAATATTTATTTATTTTTTATTATAAATTATAATATATATTATTATATTATTAAATTTGATTGTTAGATGGGAGTTTCTTTATTAGAGATATCAAATTAATTTTTTTTTAGATAATAAGTACAATTATTGCTTGAAAAATATTTAAAAAATATTAAGCATCATATATTGACTGTCCATATTTAAATACAAAAATCATATACTTTAAATTATTCAATAATTTTAAATAAACTTAAAATAATATTTTTTTTGTATTTATTATAAAAATATTAATCATTTATTTTTATTATTGGTGTAGATTTTCAATTGAAATTGAAGTGTAAATAATTGAAAAGTTATTAAATTATTTCAATGTTAATTTTATAAAAAAATGTTACATTATTTAATATTTTCCACTGAATTATATTTTATTTTAAATTCATTATCACATTAAAATTTATTTTACATAGACTATATATAAAAATATAGAGTTCTTTTATGTTTCGTTTATATAAAAATAAATAGAATATATTTTAAAAAATTTATTAAAATATGAACTATTTTATAAATTGTTGTTATTATTAATTTTAATTAAAATTTGAAGTTTATAATCACGTTAATATTAATATGAAATTATAATTTAATGTTTAAATTAATAAATTAATATTTATACAATATTAATAAATGTTATATTAATATAATTTGACTATGTTGTTATTATAAAAAAATCATATTAAAAATTAATTTTAAAAAATTATTATATTAACTAAATTAGATATTATGTTAAGAATTAAAATAATTATTAATATTTTAAGCAATTTTTATTATTAATAAATTAATAATTAATTAGTTATTAATGTTTTAATTATTAATTTTAAAATTTAAATTAATTAATTGTTTATAAATTTTTATTAATTATAAAATTATTTTAAATATCAATTTTTTTTAGTTTATAAATAATATCAAATTTAATAAATATTATAAATAATTATTTTTTACTTTTAAAATTAATTATTATTTAATAATTTTATTTTTATAGTGTATTATAGTTCTATGTTATAATGTAATCTTACATCTATAATCATACAATATGTTAAAATATTTTTAGTTACAATCAAAATCATTATAATGTTGTCATCGCATATAGTTGATTGTAAATTTTTTAATAAAAAGTATTATACATCTGATTTGAAGTTCCATGGATCATCTGCAATCAAAATTTGATTTGGTGCATTATTTACACCATAAAGCTGAATAAATATATCTAAATAATATTCATAAATGGAGGTGTGAAAATCACAATCATTCTTTTTTTATTAAGTGTAGCACCAAATTTAACTTTATTTAGGAATCTTACTAATGCATCATACTTTTAGAGTTAGAATCAAGTGTCTCTAATATTGAAGTTAGTAACTTATGACACGAGAGATGGTCAATGGACTAAGAGTTAGTCATTTATCTTAAGTAGAGTTGATTCTAATCATTGCACAGTTTTATTAAAAGATGTGAAAGATGTGTTTGTTGACTGGGGCTTGAAACCGTTTAGGAATCTGGACTTTTGGCAAAGCGACAATAGGTTTAAAGAGTTTTTGGGAATTAAATGGTCTAGCTACAAAGTGCAAGGAGAAGGAATGTACATCTTCAAAGAAAAATTGAAAAACCTTAAATCAGATCTAAAAGTTTGGAACATCAAAGTTTTTGGGAATGTCCACCATATTAGTGAAGGCTTGCAAAAGAGGTCTAATGAATTAGATATACAAGAGGGTGGAAAGAAGATCTCTCTTAGAAAATTTTAGCATAAATCTTTTTAAGCAAGAGGCAATTGTGCATCAAAAAGCAAGGTAAAAGTGGTTGAAATAGGGTGATCTTGACACAGTTTTTTCACTCGGCAATAAAATGGTCGATGGTGCGAGGATAAGGATGTAGTCAAAAACACGGTCAGAGATTTTTTTGAAGCTAGATTTGTCAAGAATGATGCATTTCAGTTCACGTTGGACAATATTAGTTTCAACTCTATTTCAGGAGAAGATAATGAGATGTTGGTTGGTGATTTTTCCGAAATATAAATCAGGGAAGCAGTTTGGAGTTGCAATAGTTCGAAGAGTCCTGGCCAAGATGGTTTTAATTTTGGATTCATTAAATTTAGCTAGGATTTCATTAAAAAGGGCATGGTGTCGGTAGTGGAAGATTTTGCTGCCAATGGTAAATGGCCTAGGGGGTCAAACATGTCATTCTTATGCTTTATTTCAAAATTTGAAAATTCTCAGCAGCACAACGATTTGATGCCTATTTCGTTGGTTGGGTGCTTATATAAGATAATTTAGAAATTGTTGTCGTTACGTTTGAAAAAGGTGATAAGAAAAGTTATTGACATTAGACAATCAACTTTTCTTGAAGGAAGGGGTCTGTTAGATAGTGTATTAGTGGCTAATGAAGTTTTGGAAGAAATGAAGAGAAGTTTTGTTTTCTTTAAAGTTGATTATGAGAAGGCTTATGACTCTATCAGTTGGAAGTTTATTTTTATATGTTAGAAAGAGTTGATTTCTGTGAAAAATGGAATCATTGGATTAAGTATTGTTTAGAATTAGCATCAATGTTAATGCTTGTGAATGATAGCCCAACTAAGGAGTTTTTTCCTAAGAAGGGGCTTCTTCAAGGAGATCTGTTGGCTCCTTTTTTGTTTCTTATTGCGGCAGAAGGCTTGACAGGTATGTCAAGGATGGAAGTTGAGAAAAACTTGATTGATAACTTGGAGATCGAAAGGAAGTAAGTGAAGGTAAACATGTTACAATACGCTAACGATACCTTATTCTTCTGCGAAGCTAACACTAAAAGCGTCCTTAATATCAAGGTGGTTTTGAATTGCTTTGAACTCTCTTCTAGGCTTAAGGTGAATTTTTTGAATAGTAGGATTGGCGGGCTAGGTATTGCCCAGCTAACGATCTAGTGTTTTGTGACGATTCTTAACTGTGACGTGATGGTAAGCCCTTTTGTTTACTTAGTTATGTCGGTAGGGGGTGTCATAAGAGAGGTACTTTTGGGGTGGGGTGGTTGAAAGACTAAAGGCTAGATTGTGCAGGTGGAAAGGTAGGTTCTTGTCTATGGTTGGGAGGATATGTCTGATTAATTCTATACTTTCTTCTATTACATTATTTTATCTGTCTTTATTCAAAATGCTCTCTGTGGTGGAAAACGAGATAGTGAAGATTCAAAGGAATTTCCTATGGGAGTGGGGTTCTGATGGGAGAAAAATTGCCTAGGCTTCTTGGAATAAGGTTTGTTAGCCTCGCGAGGCTGGTGGCCTCGGAATATTAGATTTAACGGTTTTTAACACGACATTACTAGGGAAATGGATTTGGCGTTTGGGGATGGACAAGGACGGCTTGTAGAAGGAGATTCTTGAATCCAAATACGGAGGCTAGAGAAGTCTGAGAGAGGACGGAAAAAATAGTAAGGTCTCTCTCTAGTGGAAAGATTTGAAGGAGGTTTGGGGTTTGGAGGGTTGGGGAAGGAATTTTGAAGATGCTTTCAAGTGGACGATTGACAATGGTGAGGAAATTTTCTTCTGGGAGGACAACTGGACGGGTTGTGGGGCTTTGAAGAGTGTTTAACCAAGGTTGTTCTCCTTGAGCTCTTTCAAAGTTGCTAAGGTGGCCAAGCTTGGGGTCTGAATTAATGGTGTTTGGGATTGACACTTAGCTTGGAGAAGGAGTTTTTTTTTTAATGGAAAAAGCCTCTGCTGAGTCATTTTTTCTAGGTATTTAAAGGGTTGAAATTTGACTTGGAAGAGGAGGATAGTTGAGTTTGGAAGGATGGGGAGTTTCCAACTTATACGGTTAAATCTGCCTATAATTGTTTAAGGAGGGGTCGAGAAGGGGAGAATGTCTCTATGTACAAAAAATTTTGGAGGTGTAAAGCTTCGCCTTCTGCATTTATCTCGGTTTGAAGGGTTTTGGAAAATAAGATTACTACTATGGTCAATTTGGAAAGGCGTGAGATTGCGGTTGAAAGTCTTTTGTGTAGTTTCTGTGGGGTGGAGGAGTAGTCTTGCCGTCACTTATTTTTTGAGTGTATAATAGCTTGGATCATTTGGAGTCAATGTTTTGCTTGGCTTGGAGTGACGTCCGTGGTTCACAATGATCCACTGTTATTTTTTTTTTCGGTTTAGGAGGAGTAACGCTACTGATTCAGTTAATGACATTTGGAGAGCGGTTTGGATTACAGTGGTAAGTAAGATTTGGAAGCACAAGAATAATGTCATTTTTAAAGGGGTGTGTGGTTGATGTATTAGAATTGTTCACCCTAGTTCAATTAAAAGTTTGGTTTTGGATTACTTTCAAGTTACACTTTGTTTTTTTTCTCTTATTCTGATTGGTACCTTGATAATTTGGTTTGTAAGAGGTTGGTTACTTGATGTATTACTTTGTTGGTTAGCACTAGTTGTTGGTTTTTGAAGTTTGTCAATGTGTTTTATTAGTAGTCAGATGAAAGGTTTTGACTTATTTGAAAAAGGCTAACAGTTATTTTTTTATATAAGGATTTGACCACCCTTGTAATGATTCATATTTTTTTTTTCTTGTTGATAAAAAAAATATTAAGATCCATTTACTCTTATAACTTAAAAAATTTAATAAAAAATATATTAAAGTGAAATTTTGATTATGATATTTGATGTGAAAATTTGGACATTAAAGTCTTAAAGGGATGAATGAGCATGGAAACCCAAATGCATAAAGTCAGCAAGATGACCCACAAAAGAAATAAAACATATCTTTGTTATGGGTTAGACATTCTCACCCATGCTTTCTTTTGTTGACATATATATATATATATATATATATATATATATATATATATATATATATATTATACAAAGATTGTTAATCTGTTTTTATAAAACAAAAGTTTTTTTAAAAAACACTTAAAAATTTAATAAAGTGTTAAATATACATATTTATAACATTATATAATTTTGAAACATTTAAATGTATTGTTTTATAAAACACATAGGATATATCATTTTGAATTTTAAACGAAATCAAATCATCATAAAAAATTAAAAATTACTGACTAAATAATTAATTAATATATGTAAACTATTTATAGATTTAAAGAATTATTATAATCTAATAGAGTAATTTGAAGACCCACTTGCACAAAGAATCACCATACTCCTACTAATATTTATTTTTTTAAAATATTTAATGGTCAAAGCGAGATTAAAATATAAATTGGGGTAATAGATTAAAATTATATATAGAGAGATTAAAATCATTATTTATAAGTTTAACAAATTGGCCATTGATATGAATCTATAAATAAATATAAGTATAATAAATTATTTTAGAATTTAACTATTATACATTATTATAATTGAAATTAAATTACCCGTTAGTTAGATTTAAAAATCTAAAATTAAAATTTCAAAATTTAAACTAAATCAACACATGAAAGTTAAGAAGAAAAAATTGTTTGCAGAATTTTGGTAGGCTGATTTAAAATATTTTAGTTTATATATATATATATTAAAATAAAAATATTTTTAATTATTTTTAAAAAAATTATAATCATATAAAAATTAATCTTTGTCATAAATATTAATATACTTGTTTTACAATTAATTTGAACTATCTTAAATGTAAAAAGAAAGTACACAAGCCAGTGAATTTTGACACCATATATCATCACAATAATTTCTCCTCCCATGAGTGTATTTATCGAACCGTACTTCATTTTATTTAATCACAACTGATTATTTAACCTCAGGTACATCTGCATTTATTATCAATAATTAAATATATTATAAAATAAAAATTTAACAAACTATGTAAAACATTACAAAAAAGAATATTACAAACAAATGTGTGATTTACCTAGTAACATAATTTGGAAATGCTAATTAAACAGCTAGGCATTAACATCAAAATTGATTAAATACATGATGACACTATTGGTATAAATTTTTATATTTTGGAGTTGAAACATGTAGTATTATATTTTTTAATTACTTATAACATAATTATTATATCATTCATCATCTTTTCTTGTATTAAAATAATTGAGTTATTATTTATTTAATTTTTTTTGTTACATTTTTATCATCCACTTGAAAATATTTATTTAAAAAATCTATTACTTTTTCTTTAAAATTAAACTATTGTTTATTCAGTACATTAAAAACATATAAATATTATTAATTTATAATTTAAATTTATGTGAACAAAATTATAAATTAATTCGAACAGATATTTTTATTTGTTATGAAAAAATATAAAAAGGAAAAATAGAAGATGCTTTTAGACTTTGCAGTATGCAGGTGACACAGAATGGGCATACTGTATGAAGTGACTGGATGGGCAGATAAGTCCTGCCCGCGTCAAATCTATGGCCCGGTTCCACTGCACTGCTTGCAACCTTGTCACTAAAAATAAAATATTATTTAAATATTTAAGTAAAAATAATTAAACTTCTTTTAAATAATATTTGAATTTAAATTTAATGTGTTAGTATAAAATTATTATTATTATTATAAATTTATTACAGGATGTGGTGTGATTAAATAATAATGTACTCTTTTTTTTTGCATACCTGTTACATACATGAAACATTAAAAATATTTAATTATATTTTCTTTAGTCTACCTGAGTTCTGAATCTTTTTCTATTTTCTCTTCCCAAATCTTGGTTATGTGTGCAATAGATTCACCTACTAGCATTGAAGTTTTCAGAAGCTGCCCCAAAAAAGTTCATCACACCATTACCATTTTAGGCTCTTTCCTCTTATCCACTTTGCTATTTCATTCTGGGTTTAATATAGGGTTTAAGAAAAAGCTAAGTGGGGGTGACAGAGTTTTCTTTTCTTATATTTTATCAAAATATATATATAAGAAAAGAGAAAGAAAGAAGGTAAAAGGGACCTTGTGTGTGTATATATACATACCCACATACCTACACAGATCCCTATGGAATGAAGTGGGTGCTCCCAGTTTCACTTGCTTCGTAACTTATTCCTTCTGCTTAGTTTAAAGAGACCAGTTTTGTTAGGAGGGGAGAAAGAAGAGAAAGATAGAGTTTTTGCAAGGTTTGGTTGTTGTTGTTATTGTAGGTGGTGGTGGTGTGAGAAAAAAACTGTTTTTGCTAGAAACAAAAACCAGGTCTTCATTGTGAAGGAGATTATTACTGTTACTATTATTGTTGTTGTTATTATTTTGATATGATTTGGTTATTTGCCACCCAATGATTGATTTGCCTAGCTGATACTGGTGGTGGTGGCTAGTTTCAAACCTTTTTCCAAGTAATTAAGTTGAGAAAGAAAGAAAAAACAAGACAGGAAAAGAAGCTAAGATGAAGTCCATGAATGATGGCAACACTGATGATGGGAACAATCATAACTGGTTGGGGTTCTCTCTCTCACCCCACATGAAAATGGAAATTGCTTCTTCTGCTGACCCTCCTCATCACCATCATCATCACTACTATCATCACCCTCAGGTTTCTGCTGCTGCAGCACCTTGCAACACTGTTCCAACAAACTTCTATACCTCACACCTTAACACCTCAGGAATCTGCTATGGTGTTGGAGAAAACAGTGCCTTTCACCCTCCCTTGGCCATGATGCCCCTCAAGTCAGATGGGTCACTTTGCATTATGGAAGCTTTCACCAGATCACAAACCCAAGGTAGGCCTTCTTAGGCTCTCCCATGTATTCAGAACTTTCCTTTCTTCAAATGTTTTTAACTCACAGTTGTTTTCTTCAAATTTTTTTATTATATGGATTATCAAAGGGAATACTATTTTTGATTGAATAAAGGTAATATAAACATGTTAGGAAGGGTAGCTAAGCTTTGTTTTTGACTATGTTGCTTTGCAATTTACAACATATGTATATCTCTAAGAGGTTTTTGTGGTCTTGTTGAAGTGATGGTGCCAACTACATCCCCAAAACTCGAGGACTTCCTTGGTGGTGCAAGTATGGGAGCTCAAGACTATGGAGGACATGAAAGAGAAGCAATGGCTCTAAGCCTAGACAGCATCTACTATAGTAGCCAGAATGCAGAACCTGAAGCCAACAGAGACCATCCTTCTTCTTTGGGCCTTCTTTCTGACCCCTTCAGGCAACAAACCCATCCATATTACTCGGGGCTTGGGATTTACCAAGTGGAGGAGGAAGCAAAGCAACCCAACGTGACAGTTTGCAGCTCCCAAATGCCTCAAGTGGTGGAAGAAGGCATTGCATGCTTCAAAAACTGGGTGCCCCAAAGGGGATATTCTTCCTCTCAGCAGAATCTGGAGCAACAGCATCAAGTGAATAACAGTATGGGGGAGAATCACGGTGCTTCTGGGAATGTTGGTGCTGGTGTTGGTTGTGGGGAGTTACAGTCTTTGAGTTTGTCTATGAGTCCTGGTTCTCAATCTAGCTGTGTCACAGTTCCAACTCAGATCTCATCTTCTGGAACTGAATCAGTGGTTGGGGATGCCAAAAAGAGAGGTTCTGCTAAGCTCGGCCAGAAGCAACCTGTGCATAGGAAATCCATTGACACATTCGGCCAGAGAACTTCTCAGTATAGAGGTGTTACAAGGTTAGTTTAGTTCACTTCACTTCACTTCGCCCCTTTATTTCTGTAATAATTTCTTTTGTCATAATGGCAAAAATGAGGTTTGAATATGTAAACTAATGAAAAGTACTATTGCTTCTATCCTTACTCTTGTGCTCCAATTTTCCATATAATTGTCATTACCTGATCCTCTCTCTTATGTTCCACTTTTTAATTATTCTGTACTTTATTTATTTAGTCAAGTTCATCATGGTGGTTCTACTTTTTGAGTTAACTTATTGTTTTGTTTGCTTTTGTTTTTAAGTCAATTATTTTGTGGTGATATCTTGATGGTTGTGTATCAGGCATCGATGGACTGGAAGATATGAAGCACATTTGTGGGATAATAGCTGCAAGAAGGAAGGGCAAACCAGGAAAGGACGACAAGGTTAGTTATCGAAAACTTGAGTGGTTGATAATTTAAAAGCCTTTTCATTGCTTTGAAGTATTTTTGGTTGTTTTTGTGCTGTGCCTACTAACTTTCTTTAACCTATTGTGTGTTCGCAATGTGGATGATCCTTGACCACTGAACAAAACGTTGCATGTCACAGTTTATTTGGGTAAGCTGCTACTACTTTTCCAAGGACCTACATTTTCAATGCTCTTATTTTTTCTGAATGCTAATTTGATGAGTGGTGAATGTTTTGTGAACTGAAGGTGGTTATGATATGGAAGAGAAAGCTGCAAGAGCATATGATCTTGCGGCTCTCAAGTATTGGGGACCTTCAACGCACATAAACTTCCCGGTATGTTTCAATTCAGGTGGCATTTCTGGCTAATACTTCTTGGAGTCTGATCATTTTCTTTTCTATTTGGCAGCTAGAAAATTACCAAACTGAACTTGAAGAAATGAAGAATATGAGCAGGCAGGAATATGTGGCCCACTTGAGAAGGTGCACACATTATTATCATTATTATTATGCTAAAAGCTATCGATTATTTTTAGTGTTTAATGATGATGTTGGTGATTGCTTTGCAGAAAGAGTAGTGGGTTTTCAAGGGGTGCCTCAATGTACAGAGGAGTGACAAGGTTCATGCTGTTCTCTGCCACATTTTTTTATGAATTACAGAAATTAAACATGGTGGTTAAGTAAGCTAAATCCACTTTTCATTTGTGCACAGACACCATCAACATGGCAGGTGGCAAGCAAGGATAGGCAGAGTTGCAGGAAATAAGGACCTTTATCTTGGGACATTCAGTAAGTCCTTCCAGAAAGTTGTTGCATTTCCTCGTACTTCATTGCCAAATCTTTCATAGCAATAATCCTGAAACTGAAACACTAATGTATATATATTCTTAGGACTTTGTTATTAATGCCATTGTGCTAGTGCCTGGCAATGCTTTCTATAAGGCTGTTGATATAGCCACTTTGAACAGCAATGAGTCACTTTTTTTAAAGCTGTTCTCTCTTGAAAGATTAAAAAAGTGGTGTCTAAATAGTAATATCTCCCACAAGAACGATCTCAAGAAAGTTCATTTTTTTCTAATACCCTTTGGATTTTCTAGATTACATTCACTATCATGTATAGTAAGACTATTTTAAAAGTGATATCTGATGTTGATAGTATATTTTTTTATAGGTACTCAAGAGGAAGCAGCTGAAGCATATGACGTAGCTGCAATCAAGTTTCGTGGGGTGAATGCTGTGACCAACTTTGACATCTCAAGATACGATGTTGAGAGGATCATGGCCAGCAACACCCTTCTTGCTGGAGAGTTGGCAAGAAGAAACAAGGAGAGTGAGCCAAGAACTGAGGCCACAGAGTACAACGTTGTGTCAAGCCAACAAGCCATAAGCAGCAGCAGGGAAGAAGCTGAGACTGTGAACAACAATGACAATAATGAGAAGGGATCATCATCAGATTGGAAGATGGGTTTGTATCATCAACAACAGTCAAACAGCAACAACTGTGACATGAAAACCATGAAGTGTGGAAATTATAGAGGTTCTGCTTTCTCTGTGTCCCTACAAGATCTCATTGGGATTGACTCAGTAGGATCTAGCCAGGCCATGCTGGAGGAGTCTACTAAGATAGGCACTCATTTTTCAAACCCCTCCTCGCTGGTCACCAGTTTAAGCAGCTCAAGGGAAGGTAGCCCTGACAAAACGGGTCCCACTGTGCTCTTTCCAAAGCCTCCGGTGGGGTCAAAGGTTGTCACTAGCCCTATTGCTAATGGTGTAAGTGTTGGCTCTTGGTTTCCCTCTCAAATGAGGCCAGTGGCAATGTCTCACTTGCCAGTTTTTGCTGCATGGAGTGATACCTAGAAGTGAATCATGATTTCCTGAACGTGTTTGGAAGCTGGTTGAGAAGTAAGAACTCGTGAATGAAGGGAAGAAAAATATCTGATGTGAAACCAAACACGCCGTAGCCTATGTCATTTGTCATGTGTTAAATTTTGCATGTGAAAGGGAGGGGAAGAAAAGAAAAAAAGTTAGAGTGGGGGGAGAAGAAAATGAAAAGATAATTGGGGTTTAAAGATTCAGAATATTATGTTGTTTTTGCAAAAAGACCTTAGTGGAGGAATTTTGGGGATTAATTAGGGGCATGTGGGGGCCATTTATCTGTCATCTTTCTGTATCTTAGTGGAACAACACCTTTCCAACCGTAGCCTTTTGGATCTATATTGCGAATTTGAGAAGGAAATGTGCAAATAGGAGGGAAAAGTGGTTTATTTAACAAGAGGACTAATGATTAATTCAGTGAAATGATGTTTGACGATATGAAAGTGGTCCTTAAATTATTGAGTTTGCTTTTTTTGGAGTTGCACCTTTTCTTAGGTCCAGCTAAGTACAAAACCAACTCCATGTTTGTCAATAATGCAAAAGAGCCACCCCTTTGATCACATTCTCTCCATTTCTTGTCTATGTGTTCCTCAATCTGCATAATACCATCATTGCACTTAACTTTCTTATCTTGAACTTTCTCCAAAGACACAATACTCATTCAAAAAGAAAAGGGTTGTCGTAGATATTCTTGCACTAAAGTTTCTGCCTGCAACATTTGTCATAATTAGTCAAGGCACCTCTAACTTTACTTTATCAAAAAAATCAAAACGCACACACATTATGTGGTTAAAATCTTGTGTAACTTTACTCCTTCCTTGACAAATCCAAATTCCAAAGAGACATTTGGGCGACGCAAAAGTTGTTCCATGTCTTGGTGTGGAATCATGATTAGACCCTTAACACTTAACACACATATATGAATAGAGTTCGTTCATATATGTAAGCTTGAATGGAGTGTGTTTGGTTTCATTCCCACGTGTGTTCCCCTCGTGTTGTAATAAATAGACTACTCTTGATATTCTTGACCGTAAACATGGGACGACAACGAGGAATTAGTGCCGTCAAAGCTGGAAATGGTTCCTAAGTTGTGTCGGGAATAGCTGTTTTTTTTTTCTGCATGGAACAATAATAACGTGTAAATAGTCCAAATTATTTGTAACATTGTTAGAGCTATTCAACAATAGGTGAAAAGGACAGGTTTCTAGCGATTGATCAATAATGGGGAGTGAGTGAGTGAGTATTCGGCTTGAGGAATCCAGCTACGTTTTCTGCAGTAATTTGTTCTTTTCTTAAAGAATACTGTTATGCCAATGTCCAATTAATGGCTTCCTCTCCTTAGACTTTGTGATGAAAAAATAATGATATAATGTTTTGTTTAGATCATAAAAACTTTGCTAAAAGTACACTCATAAATATATATTTGAACCAAGTCTCTTTGGCAACCCATTATATATAAGATCTCCTCAGTTCAAGGTTGATTCTAGAATTTTATTTAAGTAATGTAAATCACATTCCACAAACATATATTATCTACTGAATAAATTTTTTGTTATATTTCATTATTAATTAAAATTTACTTAAAAACTATAAAATTCTAAGAGTCATTAAATAAGTTGTGAGATCCATTATTTTTTGTATTTTAAAAAATTTTCATCAATATAAGATGGGGTGTCTTTGAAAAAAAAAGTTAAAGGTTGGTCATTGAGAATATTATTACCATATTTTGTTAGAAATCTGACATCAACACCAGATTAGAGCATTTCATATAAGTTGGGTGCAAACCTCATTTTATAAGCCGATATTTTATGAGATTGAATTAGGATTAAAATTCACTTCTTAATATGATATCAAAACAATTTAAAGTCTTTCCTAACGAGTGTTTGGTGGGCTTATCAGGCCACCCGCACTATCAGACCGTTATCGGACCATCTATAATATATTATCTCACGAGCTGGCACTCTCGACGTAACTTAAAGTCCACTTCTTAATATATTTCTCCTGAAAAAATAGTGACAAAAATAAAATAAAAGAAGATTTGTTAAAAAAATGTTATTTGAGTGACCATAAAAAATTAAAACTTTCATTCAATTTGTTCGAATAAGTGGAAAAATATATATGGAATGGGGGATAAAAATAAAAGTGGACATACTCTATATAAATTATTTTCAGATAAAACTCAACTATATTATTTCGTGTTGCTTTTTTTATTACTAAAATTGATATTTGACTTGAGTAACATAACTTCACTTTTGAGAAAAAAAGAATAAAACTGGAAATACTTAGGAAGCAGTTATATGTGCAATGTAAAAAAGGCTTTGTTCTTGAGAAAGGAAAAGAGAGCATATCTAAAGTAAATACAATAAGTAGTAAATTGCATGAGTATATAAGAAAAGGTTAAACCAAAAAATGATTTATGGTCAAAAAGGTAACAAGTCTGGTGGAAAAAATAGGAAAGTGAAAGATGTGCATCACTCTTTTAACAGAAAAAAAAAAAAGTAAGATCCATTTCAATTTGTAGGGTTTTTGTTTGTATCCATAGAGATTAGTCAACAAATATGATTACAAATCTTATTGTGACATCGATCCTAAGCATAAAAAGTTTGCAAAGGACAGCTTTCCAAAAGCACTGGTTGCGCATGAGCTGGATCATAGTGTTCTTTTGTTTTATGCTATGTTGAAAACTTGGTGAAGAAAATTTCAGAGTTACGAACGTACTATGTACATGGTGTTGCATTCAAAACCTGAAACCAATTGACATTCGGATACCAAATTAATTCTGATGTTAATAGGGTAGGTGAGTTCATATAGGTTAATTCAATGCTGAATAATTTAATTAAAAATACCATTATTTTACACTTAATTCAATTTTAAAGTTTAGTTTTTGGGAGTGAAATTAACCTCACATGAATAGATTACTTTCATGATCAACAATATGAGCTCTCCAATAATTGAACTCAATTGTTAGGAAAAAAAAAAGAAAACTATATAACAATGAATGGTAGAACTTTTTAAGGTGGAGTGATCGACCATTCGAAAATGTTCACATTGACTCAATTAAAGGTTTGATTTTGGGTAATATTTAAATCTGATTCTGCTTGTTTTACTTATTCTGAGTGGTGCATTGATAATATGACTTGTATGTTTTCAATTAAGTGAGGTTTTACAAGATTTATTTCTTTGGTTGGAATGTTTGTGGTTTTAAGTTTGTAAGGATTAGATTGGTTAGAAAGGTTCTCAGGAACTGTTGTGTTATGGTTATTTATAAGGGTTGAGTCACCCTAAAATGATTCATATTTATTTATTTATTTTTGCTAATAAAAAAAACAATTTCATTATGTTCATTCTTCCATTTCATATGAATTTGAGATTGAAAAACAAAATATATAAAATATATATATATATATATATAATTGTTTTCAAGAATAATTCATTGTTATTGTTGTTACTAAATATAAGAGATCATTACACTACAACCTAAAATAATAATAATAATATATTATTATTATTAATATAAATTAAAAGATGAAGAAAAAATTGTCATTATATATTTGTAAAAGCTATATAATTGGGTATGAATTAATTTTTTATTATTCCTAGCATTTCTTATGTGTATATATATTACTCCATTTGTTTATGAAATGTGTGAAATTCATATTTACATATTATAAGAATTATAATTGATTAATTGTAAAAGGTCCCCACAGAGAGGAGCAGGGTGATGCATGGAAATGGTCCCGAAAATATGTTGGTATCATCTTACAAGTTGATTGAAACTGGAAATAAATTGTGACATATTCGTACTTTTTTGGTTGTGAATTATATATAGTACAGAAAATGGGGACCAAAGAAAACGTTGTGAATGTTTGGTTCTGTTAATGAATAGAGAATAATGTGGGTGTTCCCTATAGACCAGCCATGTTTCACCCTGGGTGGCCTTCATCTTACATATATATTATCTCTATCCAAAAATATTTTCTATCATGGATGCATTGGTCTAAGAATTTTACTTCAATAAATCTAAGTTTAGTCTAAAAACATTATTTGTAATACTGTGTGTAAGTTATTATTTCACTGTGAGCCTTTATTTATTGATGTAGGTTTACTTTATTTAAAAAAAAAATAAGTATACATTAAAAAACATTAAATAGAAACTAGTTTTAGAGATAAAAAAATATTTAGTTATTATATTGCTAAATTAGATATTATTTTAGAGAGAAAAATTGATGATATCTAAAGTAGTTTCTATTATTAATAAAATTTATAAACTAGTTTTTAAATTGTATCTAGTTAGCTAAAATTTTGGTATCTAATTATATACCAATTTAGAAACTAGTTTATAAATTTTATTAATAATAGAAATTATTTTAGATATTAATAATTTTTTTAGTATTTAAAATAGTATAATTTAGTTAATATAGTAAATAATTATTTTTACTAAAATTAGTTTTATTTGATTTCTTTTTTTTGTGATAACTCATTTTCTAAACAATTTGTTCTTGCTTGGACCGAAAAGGTCTCCTCCACTAATTAATGTTGGTCTTCAATTTTCTGAGTTTTAACAAGTGTTTTTGTTCGATTGTCGGTCTTCAGTCAAGGCTCGAAAAGATACTTACAACGCTTAAGTTAGTATTTTATTTTTGGGTGTGATTAAGTATGATAAATCCTAATAAATATGTACATTGACATAATGTTAGTCTACATATTTATAAAGATGAAGGAGATTCTAATGCTTGTAAGTCTAAGTTCGCACGATTTTGTAATTAAACTCTATATTATTCTTACAACTTTTTTGTTAATCTCATACTTAATTTGTGTGTCGAATGTATTTATATACGTATTTAGTTATTTATATAGTAAGAATCTCGACCTATATATAACACAACTAAACTTTGGTTATTTTTATTAAGAATTTAATATGATTACATAGTATTTACAAATTTATTATATAAAAGAATTTTAAGTTAAAAATTATATTTATATACATTAACAACTTAACTTATTAATACCTTATATCCCAAGGGAAGTATTATTAATTGATGTAAATATTTTAGGATAAAAAGTGGGAGGTGGAAAAGATATTATTTTAGAATAGAATAGTAAATGTTGTGATTTATTGAATTTGGTGAGGTCACGTCCTTCTCACTCACTGCATGTACTGAGGTACATCTCTGAAAATGTCCGCGTAAAATCGAATCTTACTTCTCTATGCTATTTGAACCAAATCCTCTGTGCTCCACTACTTCTTTCAACCCTATTTCTATTTGGAGTTATCCACTCAATAAATCATTTCAAAAACCTAACATCAAAACAAAACAGATTATAAATGTTTACTCATCACGAGAAATCACTGTAAAAAGGTTTAAATAGCTCATTCTCAAATAATATATATATATATATATATATATATATATATATATATTATCACATGCATATTTTTTTTATCAGCATAAAGCTATATAATATATATATAATAAAATCAATTTAAAGATAATCCAACCCATTTATCTAGACAAAAATAATCCGATGAAAATCATCATAAACTAACTTCAAAATTTTTTAAACAAATACTTTTAAAATCATCATTGTAAAAAATCAAACACCAAAGTAATTAAAGAGAAAATCATCATTATCAAAAATCAAACACCAACACAATTAAAGAAAATTACGTGACTATAAGATAAATATAAGTAGTCCAAGTTAAGAAAAAAATTATAGTTTAGAAAAAAAAAATTATAATATATAAAACTTTCTCGAAGTATATATTTTTATGATAAAATATTAATATGTTTACAAAAATCATCATTCTGAATACCAAAATCAATTTATAGTTGAGTATATAATATATGATATTTGATTTTTAAATCATAAACCCATTTTCTTCATTGTGGACCATACCTAACTTTTATAAGGAAGAAAAACTATTACATATGGTTTAAGGAAAAAAAGTAAAAACCTAGCCAGGGAAACTGCCACAGTATACTCAGATATCTGTCACTCTGGTTTTTATTAAATTCACAACTGTTTTTTTGAAATAACATAACAATGTGCCATAGTAGATAACCTTTATTGGTACAAGAAATTAGTATGTATTATGATATGATGAACATTAGAATGTTCTCAATATATGTAGATAGTTACAATTATATTTAAAAAATAATCTTCATATAGTTACTAAAGATTTTTTTTATAGTGAATTTGAATGTTAAATATTATTTACTTTGTATAATCCTCTTAATCATTATTTAATTGTTTTGATTTTGCTCAGTGAATTAGATATAATGTTGGAGCTTTAATTTTGTGTAAATTTTGCTCATTAAAATAAATCTCTTTAACAAAATTTATTTAGAAAATGAGAATTAGAGTCTTTTTTTATCAAATCTGTTAAATCGTTTAAATATGTTTAATCATTTCTCTATCACCTTCTTGGTAGAATTTGATATTTTAATTTATTTTTTTTATAAAAATATTTTCATGTTAAATATTACTATGCAACTTCATGTAGGTTGATATTTCATATTTTAATTTTAATAACATTATACTTCATAGAATATTATTTAATTTTAATTAATATAGTTTGATAGCTTTTTTGTAATTATTTAGTTCTTATATTTTTATATGTGAAACTTGAAAAAAAAATAAGATGACATGAAATGATGAGGTGAAGTCACTGAGGTGATTAGTATTCAAATCCATTTAAAATAGATTAAATCTAAATTAAATTGACTTTGTAAATTAGATTAAATCCACATTATCAATTAGATTAAATCTATCTCGATTTGGGTCTTGGCCAAATCAGCTCGACATGGGTCAAGGCCCACTCGGCTCAACATGGAACCTAGTCGATTCGGCTCGACAAGGGACAAAGTTGGCCTGGACTGACTCGGCTCGACCTGGGTCTGAGTCAACTTGGCTCAACCTAGATCTGAGTCAACTTGGCTCGACCTGGGTCTGAGTCAACTTGGCTCTACATGGGCTCGGTGTTGACTCAACCTTGGCCCTGAGCGACTCAACTCGACATAGACCCAGGCTCACTCGACTTGACATGGGCATGACCCATCTCAACTCGACATGGGTCTGGGCCCACACAGCTTGACATGGTCCTAGGTCGACTCGGCTCGACATGTTCTTAGGCCAACTCAGACCTACTTTGGTCCGGGCCAACTCGGATCGACATGGGCCTCGGTCGACTCGGCATGACATATGTGGGGCCGACTCGGCTCCACTTGACTCGACATGGGTCCAGTGTCGACTCGATTTGGGTTCGGATCGACTCAGCTCGACATGGGCATGGGCCAACTATGCTCGACATCGACCAGAACCGACTCCACTCAACATTGGCCTATACCAACTCAGCTTCACATCTACCTGGGCCGACTCGGCTCGACATTAGCTCGAACCGACTCAGCTCGACATCCGCTCGGGCCGACTCGGCTCGATATCGGCCTTAGCTGACTCTTCTCGCCATCGGCCCAGACCGACAAGGCTCAGCAGGTCTTGGGCCGACTCAGATTGACATGGGCCCGAGTCGACTCGGCTCGACATCGGCCCAGATTAACTCAACTCTATCCGCTTGGGCTGAATCGAATCGACATGGGCTCGGGTCAACTTGGCTCGAGATGGGCCCGAGTCGACTCGAATTGGATTTGGGTTGACTCGGCTCAACTCTGGCCTGGTCTGATTCGGTTCGACTTTGGCCTAGGCCAACTAGAGTTGACGTGAGCTCGGATAAACTCGGTTCGGTTCTAACCCAAACCGACTCGGACCAACTTTGCTCGACCTGGGCCCGGATTGACTTGACTCAACCTAGACCCGACCAAGTCAAAATCTAACCTAAAATCTATTCTAAATAATCCAAAAATATATTTATTCTCTATCTAATTCATATCCAATTAAATGGATTAAACTTAAAATCCAAAAATAAAAACATGAATTTGAATTTGAGATAAATAATTTTTCTTAAAGAATTTACCAACTCAATCAAATCTCTAATCTCAAATTAGAAGATCAAATCTCTAATATCAAATTAGAAAGATATCATTTCAATAGCTGTCTAGTTCATAAACAAGTCTAAAATCCAATATTATTATAATAATAGCTTCCTTTACCTAATAAAAGCTTACCTTCCAAGTCTAAAGAAGAAGAAAAATCAAGAAATGGCTTATAAGAGTTCCAATTACCTAAAAAAACATCCAAAATATCGAAAATCAAAAGGTTGATCTTTATGAAACATCATTTCTCATCTCATAAAACTTGTGAGAATCCAAGACTTCAACTCATACTCATAAAAAACCGTAAGATATTTTAGAGCATAAATAATTTGTTAGAATTGATCTTTACTTTGATACCTAATAATTTAGGACGATATTTGACCGAATAAGGATAAGAATCAATTCCAAAAAATTTAAAAGGAATCAAAGAAATTTATAGAAAAAAGTTTAAAGGGCTATTAAAAATAAATAACTAAGTTAAAATATAATTTATATATCAACTTAGAAAGAGTCTCATACTGTGTTTGGATTTTACTTTGGAAGAAGATCAGTGTCCACCAAAATGTTGAGAGTAAGCTACTATTGATCAACAACGGGGACAATTGTGTCAATTTTAAAAAATATATATCAATTATCAATACATGAGAACATTGTTCACTCCAAACCTTAAGAATTGCATCACACCACTATGATTATTTGTTACATTAAAAATAGATATAGTCAAATCATTTCAACCCGTAGAAGGATAATACAATTTTTTTATTAGTGACATTGAACCATTAACTACCATTACATGTTGATAGATAAAAAAAATATTGATAAATAAAAAAAATCTTGATAGATAAAAAAAATGTAGAATGACATTATTTGTTGATATCATACCACCACTCAATCATAACATATAACAATCCACTATTCACCACAATTAAATGGAGTTCACTTTTTTACACATTTAATACATACATATATATACATACATATATATATAAGAAAAAATCAAGTTAATTTAAAAAAAAAAATAAGAATTTAAAAGAATTCTACAAGTAATTTAAGCCTAAACCAAGTTGATTTTGATAGTATTTAAAGAAAATTCTTCATATTTGAAATTTGAGAATACATCTTGGGTGCTATGTATATAATATCCACCCTCTAAAATATTTAGTTATTTATTATGATCTATTATGTTTATTTTGGAAGAAGAAATTTTGGTTGAATTTGAAAGAGTGTGAAAGATAATGGGAGAGAAAGGACAATAGTGGCCCATGAACTTTGAAAAGTGTCCTTCAACTGCTCTTAGTGTCCTCAAACTGTTCCTTCATTCATTTGAAAAAATGGTACCTTCTCTCCAAATGTCATTTCTCAAACAGACACAACAACACACAATGGTCAAGCATTTTGAATTCAATAGTAACTCCTACATTTTTTTACTCTCTTTCTTTAACCCTCCTTTTAATATATTATTCTACTTCTTTTCTTTATACATATATTTTTTTTTCTTTAATTTATCGTAAGAACTACATTTTTTTTTGAAATAATCTATTGATATTTTTAAATATAAAACCTAAAAGGTAAATTTTGTTTACCTATTAACTAAACTATAAGGAACTAAATCCTTTTTAGGTCTACCAAGATTTGGGTCTCTTGATGTTTTTCAGTTGATTTCTATTTTATTTTTGAAAGCGAATAAATTTGGTCGCTATATATTGATTTTTTTAATATCTGTAAACTCTTGATGTTTAGGTATTTATGATGAATTTAACATATAAAATTAATTGAAATTTTTGTGATGTTTGAAAGATTGGATGTAAGATCAGGACTTGAAAAATGGAGGGACTTTACTTTGTAATTTGAGTGAAATTTTGTGAGTTTTGAACAAAATTAAAATAACATCGATTAATCAACTCTATTAGTGTAAATTTTAAATAAGAAAATAGTTAATAGAAAACCGTGATATATATATATATATAATACATTAATGTTTATATATATAGTTTCTAAAAATAATTTATCATACAATAAAACATTGCTTAATAAAACTATGAACAATACGCTTCATTTAAATAACTATATTTTTATTAATTTAATGATTTAAATATAAAAACTCACAGCATAAGAAAGAACGATGAATTTATAAGAAGAGAAAATATTTTTTTTTTTGGATTTACTAGAAATAAAGAGAAAATGTGATATGACTTCAGTCTTCATGATTACCATGAACATGGTCTTGTATTTAATTAAGTAAAGCATATAAATTATTACATTATTTCTTCTAACGAATTTACATTTCTTTTCAAATCTTACGAAGCGTGTATAATATTTTTGCTGGGCCTCTGTGTTTTTGTTAGCCCGTTAAAATTTTAAAAGACTTTCGTTGAATTAACATGATCTGTTTCAGGCCATCGCACTCTGCACTCCCATATTTTGAAGTCGTACTCCCATAAAATTTTGAAATTCCAATTTTACCTTTCCAAAACTTATATTTTGGATTTTACAATTTAAAACACAAAAAGTATTCTATAACAAAATTTGAGGTTCCTGTGTATTTTATAAATGTTTAACAAACATATTTTAGAAAAGTAAATACATTATGATTCTGGATTTTGAAATGTATTTATATAATACACAATCTAAAATGTATTATATTCCAAAAATGAATTAATATATTTTAAGTTGTACATTCTGAAATACAATCTAGAATAGAAATATTTATTTCAAAATATATAATTTAAAATATAAAATATGTATTTTTCATTCTAAAATACAAATTTGTATTTCAAGTTGTATGTAATAAAATAAAAAATTTAAATTTTAACACTCTGTAATCTACAATCGAAAAGATCATCCGAGTTGTATATTCTGAAACATGTCCACAATCGATAATTTATTTTCAGAAGGTAAAATTGGAATCTAATATTTTAGGAAGGTGCAGCTTGAAAATATGGAGGTGCAGAATGCAACTGCCTGATTTTCATGACCCAAAACACTACTCTGTTTTCCAACATGTTAATTATAGAGTGAGTGTTGCCTTCTTTGACTTTTGGATCGGTTAAAATTATCGGCCCGTCATGGGCAGGAGTTTTATTTTTCATTTTTAAATACCCATTTTGAATTAAAATGACTGGGCCAAAGAGTTTACAGAGTAAAAGTTAGGCCCAAAAATTATACCTGGGCCATAAACAATTCAGGCCCTAGAGTGTACAAGTAAGGCAGGGCTTGAAATTCAAACTGATAGATCCAAGGCCCATTTTCACAACTTCTGCTGGCCAATTGCTTCCTGCACCCAACACAATTTCAAAATTCTGAAACTGCCCTTTATTCCGAAAATTAAAATCCAGAATTGAAAATATTGCATTATGAAAAAATAAATCCGCAAGAGAATATTGTGTTTTGGATATAAAAATCCAGAAAAAAAAATCAAAATCCTATTTCGAATAAAGAAATCTGAAATTAAAAATAATACATTCCAGAAAATTTATCCATAAGAGATTATTGTGTTCCAAGAGATCCCAAATGTAATTTTATATATATTTTTTAAAGGGTATTTTTGTCTTTTTTCCCTGTAATTGGGTGCAGTTATTTGGTGCAAGAAACAATTGCCCTTCTGCTGTGATGGTATAATACTTATCCAAAACAATAAAATAACGAAAACAAATTGAAAAAAAATTATGATAGTATTGCTTTAATCATGTTACTAACGTGAAGTATTTACTAAACGTTATGATAACTATTTAAGGAAAATACTTAGATAATCATTTTAGTAAAAAAATATCTTATCAATTTATTTTTATTTACAAAACTTTATTTTTAAATTTAAGCTAATTAATTCAAATGATTTTTTACTTGGGCTAACTTGTTTCTGTTGTGTTGGCTTTTATTTTTATAGAATTAATGAATTTATTTATTTTATATATTTTAGATGTAGACTAATCCCAGGCAAAACCAGTACTCTCAAAAAGTTTCCAGTCTAATTTTATTTGCTTACTTATTTAATAAATTGTATGAGTTTATTTTCAACATAATTTCTATTTTAGTTCATGTAAACATAGAGGATAAATATGTTTATACACAACAGTTTAAATATATAACAATACTACATATGATTTTAACATTTGTTCTTGAATATTCTCCTTTCTATTCAAATCTTAAAAACGAGACAAAAACACACAAATAGAAAATCGAAACAATAAAAAAAAAAGTCAATTCTTTAACAATTGGAATAACTATTTTGATATTTAAAAAACACTGTCAGCTCATATATTACAGCAAAATTTTGAATTTCATTAAATCCAAAATTAAAGGAATAAAAAATCATTAATTCATTAACTAAATTACCCATAGAATATATAAATCTCTTTGTAAATCTTTTTAATATTCTTTAATTTGTCTAATTGTTCTACCTATTTTATAGTCTTGAATTATGCTAATATTCTTGGATGTATTTGATCCTTTAAAATAGTCATTTATTAAAGAAAATAGAAGAAATATATTTTGAAAAATAAAATAAAAGGTGTAGAAAAAGAAACATAAATGAGTGGAACTAACACAACATTTGTTAAGTGAAAACTATGAATGGGTTCAAATGATTGGTATTTGTGAAGTTGGTTTGATAGTTTTGGTGAGATGAAGAAGAGAAGAGAAGAGAAGAGACTTAATAAACAATAATAGCAGCCTTTTGATATTAAGTTTGAAACCAAACCCTAAATATGAATGATGATGAACATTGATTGCATCTTCTCCAACCAACCAACCCTTCATCGCATGCTTCCTTCAATCTTTTCCATAATCACCATAAAGGGATACACACAACACACCTTTATTAATTAACCAAATAATTAATTGTGTAATTAGGGTTAAGAGATGTACTATGTGTGTTCTCATTAGATTCTCTAATCGAGTGTTATTATATTGATTGATGGAGCAATTGAGTGTTGGGTTATATCCACGAGAAGTCTTGTCTAATAGGAAAAGTGAGTGAGTGAGGTATGGCATTTCACAACTTTATGTAAAGAAAAGATGGAAAAGAAGAGAAAAGCTTCTTTAGAACAAGATTTCACAAATGGTGTTGCTGCTTCTCCTGCCATCAAAAGACTAAGAAATAGAGAGAACATAACAACATCCATCACTTTCATTATTAAATTGTTTTGTTTTTTTTTATTAATCTATAGTGTTTTTTTATAAAGGGGTTTCATAACAAGATAGTTGTGTGTGTTGTTGAGGAAGATGACGATAATACTATGACATTCACTTAATGCTTCATTAGGAGAAAGAAATAAGAAAAAAAAAAAAAAAGGAAGAAAAGAAAGAAAAGGAGAAATCTAATAAATAAAGTTGGTTAATTGAAAACAATGTTGTTAAAATAGTATAGAAAAAAAAGTTCTATTTTTTTTTTATCAAGTTTGGTGTATTCTTTCGTGTTGAAAAAATTGGTTCTTAAAGAATGCGTAGATTATTTATATTCTGGTTTAACTTTAAAAGAAGAATATAATAGATCCTTTGAGAAAAAACTGTGTTTTTTTTAACTTCAAAAACTAAATTCATCACATAGAAGTGTAGTGATGTCGGTCAGATTAAATAAAAAAGCATAGGAGTAAAACATTTTTTTTCTTATTTCATTTTTTTTCACATAAAAAAAACTGGTTTAGAATTTTAAGAAATGAAATTTAAATCTAACTCAATCTTACAAAATTGGTTTATAAGATAAGGTTTACACTCACTCACTTATATATTATAAAATGTCTTTATCTGTAGTCGATGTGAAATTTCTAACACATTTCTCACGCCGATACGACTAACTCGTGTGTAAGACTGTATATTATGGGTGGTCTAATATCAGTTCGATAGTGGGTGACCTGATAAGCCTAACAAACTCTCGTTAAGATATACTTTAAAATGACTATGATACTATATTAAGAAATTAATTTTAATCTTAACTCAATCTTACCTAATCGCCTTATAAGATATAGTCTTACTTGTATTAAGAATTTCTAAAAAATAAAAGTTAAAAGTAATCAAAACTCTAAACCTAATATGATTTAGTCAAAAGTTTAATCACAAATCGGTGCGTTAAATCACGTGATATAATTCTAATAACTATGCATGAAAAAATTAATATAAAATCAAATAATTGAAAACATGTAATCATATTAGAATGGAATTGAGTAATCAAGTTCTCAAGAAATTTGGGTTCGAATGTATATTAAATAATAAAATAAAATAATAAAAAAAGTGAAAAAATATATAAAAGATTATCAATTTTATTAACTTTGTTAGTGTTAGTCCGGTGATTAAAAATTCTCTCTCTATATATATATACTTATGAGACATGTATTTGATTTTCTCGGGTAACAAAATGTTAATAATAATTTTATTTATTATGTATATAGATATAGACTGAAAATAGATATAGATTTATAGATATAGAGGATTTAACACGCAATATATTTGAATATATTAATGAAATTATTTCAACATATATTAGGTATAATATTTAATAACACACTCTACATTAAAATGTAGATATAGACTGAAAATAAATATAGATCTATAGATAAAGAGGATTGACACACGCAACATGTTTGGATATATTAATGAAATTATTTCAACATATATTAAGTATAATATTTAATAACACACTCTACGTTAAAATTTAGATATAGACTGAAAATAGATATAGATCAATACATACATAGGACTGTCATACGTAACATGTTTTGATATATTAATAAAATTATTTCAACATATATTGGGTATAATATTTAGTAACATATTATACATTAAAATTTAGATATAGACTGAAAATAGATATAAATCTATAAATATAGAGGATTGTCATACGTAACATATTTAAATATATTAATAAAATTATTTCAACATATATTAGGTATAATATTTAATAACACATTCTACATTAAAATTTATCATCTCCAATTAATAAATTACGAAATTGATTGGTCAAGTTTATGTATATATGATGCTTTTTTTGTTATGTTTCTTCAGTTCATTGGTTTAATGAATAATCTTATTTGATTGTTATCAAATTTATATTATATTATATATATATATATATATATTAAAAATCAAACATATTTTTCTATCATGAGTTTTTAGAATCGGGTTTTAGATCTAATTTTATTTTATTTTATATATCATTTTTGTTTTATATGTGTGGAAGGCCAAATTTTTTTATTAATTTTTTTAGTTATTTATTTAGTTATGAAGTTTTCATCAATAAAAGTTTCATTAAAAAAATATTTTTCTATATATAACTTGCTTTTATAGTGCATAAATATAGTATTTAACCAAAATCACAACTAATTAAAGTAATGAATTTAATTAAATTAAAAAAGTGATATGAATTTGATTATGATGAGAGAAGAGGAAAAGGTGTAATTAGGTTTTAGGAAGTAGAAGTAATAAGGGAAACGTTAAAATATATATTAATTATTCTCTTAATTAGGCATAAACCCATCATTGCTAATTAGGCAGGACCACACTTTGTGGACCATAGAGGATGCATACGCACGCGTGATTCCTTCTTTTTCTTTTTCTTTTTTTCTTTTTTTTTCTTTCTCTCCCAAATCCATTACTCAATTATAATATTCCTCTTCTAATAAAAAAAATTAAAACTCTCACACACACACACTTCTTCTGTTTTTTTTTTAGGAAATTTACAATCTTATTGTATTGGTTTATAGGGGTGAAGAGTGAAGATTTGGAGTAATTTGATTTTTTTTTTTAATTTTATCTTCAAAGGTTTTTTTTTATCACTTTTATTCTAATATTTGTACAGTCTTATTAAAGAGAGAGATAAGATAGTGTGAATCGAACAATAAACAGCCAACAATAAATACGTCTCCCTCATATTTTGTCAACTTTCCTTTAATTTCTTAAATTAAAATAATGTTATTGTAACAATTGTGATATATGGAGACAAAACCTGAAAACTGTAATGGCAAATGACAGCAGAATTAATGATTAATGCTTAATATACTTATTTGGACTAATTTATTTTAATTTTAAAAGTTATTGTAATATTTTGAATCATCCATTCAATTTCATGACTAAATGATTTATTATCATGTTTCATTTTTTATGGCATTTTCTCTTAAATGTCTCCAAAATTCATTTACATGTGTGTTTTTTGGTCAAACGATTTTAGTCTCAGCCTTTTTTTGGTTTGATTTTAGTTTCTTTATATTTTTTGTTAAATATTTAATAAAAAATATTATGTGGTATTAATGGATGATGTTAATTCTCATAAATAAGGAGGATTGTGTTTGTATTATATGATAATTAATATAGAACGTATAATGTGAAATGATGATGTAAATGGAAAAACGTGAAGTAACAAATGGATTGAGAAGTGTGATCAGTAAGATTTTGAGATCGCCCATTCATTATATCAAATTGTCATGAATAGCAATAGAAGAGAAGCATACACTAAAAAATTATTTTTTTTAAAGAAAGGAAAACGAAGGAGGTAATATCAAAGTGGAAGGATTTAAATAATTTTAATTTTATTATCGAAAAATGTGTCAATTTTGTTGGATTTAAAAATAAATCAGTGGTAACATTTTTGTAATTTTTTGAATTTTAGGTTAATTACTTTAAGTTTAATGAAAAATTATGTATTTGTGACACTAACATTGTCTTTATGAAGTTTTATAATCAAGATGTCTAATGTAAAAATCTATTTGAACTTACATAACATTTTTATTTTTGTCATAATTATGGTGTATGAACTAAGTTGTTGTGTTTTCTTTCTCTTTCAATGGTGAGAGTAGTTTTGCATATTCTTTATTTTAAGTGGTATCTTTGCATTTCAGCTATGCATTTGTGAAGATTTTTCTCTAATCACATTAGAGTATCTCTTCGTGAATCCACATAATTGAGGTTGATATTGCGCACCTTTATTTTATTATTGAAATTAGAATCTTGATTTTTTAGGAATTTCAATCATAAAAAGTGTATAGATAATAACTTTATTAGTTTGTTGTTAATATCACTATTGTTTAATATTGAATTTTGATTTTTAAATTTGAAATGTGTGTTGCTGATCAGTTGTTATTCTGAAGTTGTCTTTTAATTGAGAAATTTGAATATGTTATTTCTATGAAAGAAACTTTTATTTTACGGTTAAAATTTAAAAGTTCATTTGCAAAAATTGGTATAAGTATAATTCACCTTCCCTTTAAATTCAGACTTTCAGAAAGTCAATAATACGTTATTTAGATTTTTAAATTAAAAATATTAAAATTATTACTTTTTGAAACAGTAAATATTATAAGTTATTTAAAATTGTAATTTAGACTTTAGTGATACCAAAATTAATTAAAGAGACTAATTAATTATTTTAGTCCTTAGAGTGACTAAATTTTAGTTGTTAAATTGTTTAAAACTTTAGAGATTAAATTATAAAAAATTATAAAATGTATTGTAGGAAAATTATAGAAAAAAATTAGTTTAGATCAAAATAAAATTTATTGTGGTGTGCTTGATCGACCTTGTTTTCAATGCAATAATTTAATTTATGTTTAATTTTATTTTCATGCATATAGTGAGTAGAAATTTTAGTTTCCATTTAGTATAAATGATTAAATATTAATCATTTGTATTAAATCTTGAATAGTCGAGTTTCATAATTTGAGAAAATTATCTTTTATACTTTGTTTTATGTATATTTTATCAGTCTTTAGGTATATATTTGATTATGGTGTGTTTTTTGTGATTATTTTTATTTTGTGTACTTTGGAGACTAATGCAAAATATTGTTAAAATATTATTAAATTTAAGATAATAGACTTAGTATGTGCATATTACAAAATTATGGAAACTATTTCTTAATGGGTAGGATCTCTCTTTTAATATACATAAGTCAAATAATTAGAAATATACTTAATTACTCTCAATATGTTGCATGAATCTTTAGTTGAGAAGACTACCCAAGACGTATTTATTCTCTTGATCGTTATGATATACTGAAAGCGGTGATGCTTAGTCCTACATATAAAATAAAAATAAATATATATATATATATATATATATATATATATATATATATTTTCAAGACTTTAAGTAAAAGAAAGGTACGTAGACCTCTAAATTGTAGGTATATGTTAGATATTTTAAAGAGTTTTAATAATATAAAAATATGATTAAGTGTTAAGATTATTATTTAAATTATATTGGTAACATCACTCGTATTTTTCTCTTCTGTCTCTAATATTTATTGCAGTCGTTTTCCATGTAACTAGTTGTCTGCCCAAAAAAGGATATTATCGAATGAACGATCGTAATAAAATGGCCCACATATTTTATTTTGGTAAGTTCATCTGAGATCACAGTAATTTATGAATTATTTTGTACCTACTGTGCTGAATCTCAAGGGAATCATATTTTCTTTGTTAAATATATCAAAACATTTACGACCCAGAAAAAAAATAAATATTAAATTCACTCGTACAGTCAGTACAAATATAATAATACAGGACCAATAATTACTATTGAAAAAAAAAACTTATTTATTATCTCTTTAAAAATTACATATGGTAGCGAAGATCATGCACGACATTGCTATAAAATAATAAACATGGGATTATGGAATATGATTGTAGTGAAAAAAAAAAGTATGACTTTTCTGAGTATGTACAACATACTTATATTATAGAATAAAGTATAAAATTCACAAGTATTTATTCAAATTCAGTAAGTTCACGTAGTGATTACACATAATATGCTTACACATACTAAATAAAATAACTTATGTATAATTTCTTTTATGTGGGAAACCTTATTCTATTGATGATATAATTTTTAGTTTGATAAATGAATAGTATTAATAATATATAAATTTTTAGGTTGAAAATGATGTCTTGATTTTTCAATGTTTTTTTTTTAAATTTAATAAATCACATTAAAATTTATGATTTATCTTAATAACCTCCTCAAAATTAGTATAATAAAGAATAGTATAATTATAGACATAAAGAGATCATATACTATATCTTTATATATTGTGAAAGTCTTTGTCTTTAAATAAATTAAGTTAGAGTGTATTTTTTAAGAACGAAGGAATGGATGAAATGTTTTAATGAAATAACTCACCTTTTCATCTTTTGAACTTTAAATAAGAGAATTAGATTATTTTTATATTAAACAACATTATATTCATATGGTTGTATTTTACTAATTTTTTCATAGAAGATTTTAAATATATAAATAAATTTAAACAATTCATAATAATAATTGATGGCTTACATTTTTGAAGATCATAGGTGTCATATTTTCATATTGTGTCGTGTTCGGTGTTGATGTCAACATTTATTGTAAACAATAGTACAAATAAGATCATCATTAAAATATATAAATGACGAAAAAAATGTAAAACCCATTTAAGAGAGATGATTAAGAATTAAAATATAAGTTAAAATTCATAATATATATATATATATATATATATATATATATATATATATATATATATATATATATATATATTAAATTATATATA
>Ga0123342_1002181_pt1 | contig 32750 bp, 15 predicted proteins | sample Turbeawhitnodule_FD_89960 | JGI IMG/M metagenome (GOLD analysis project Ga0123342, IMG submission 89960) | Root nodule microbial communities of legume samples collected from Mexico - Turtle bean Mexico white nodule | ecosystem: Host-associated > Plants > Roots > Nodule | place: Mexico: Nepantla... | reverse complement strand
TATATATTTTTTTTTTTTTTTTTATATATATATATATATATATATATATATATATATATATATATATATATATATATATTCTTTAGCAATCATTGCATTTCATGCTGAATTTGGTGCCCAATCTCTGGAATTTTTCTTTGGCGTGCAGAGTTTTGCTGATGCTGCAGAGGCTCTGAAGAGAAGAAATTTCCCTGTCCTAAAATTTGAATCTCAGAATATAGGTAGGGGGAATTTTGTATTCCCCTTGCGTGTTGATAAAAATGAAAAGTGTTCAGGTTGTCTAATGCTAAATGTTAAACATAGGCAAGCCAATAATGATCCCTGCCAAACCATGTGTAATGAAGAGGTTTCTAAATCAATCATCAATGACTTAAACCACGGTGCAAAGCTAGCGGACATATATAGATTCATGCCATGTAATCTCCGTGTTGACCGTGCTCTCTTAGATCCCTCAATATGCAAAAACGGCATTGATGATAGTAGCCTTGGATTCGGGAAGAAAATGGATTTTGACACATTTACGCATGACTGCACTGATCTAAACAGTATTCATCATGTGGAAGAAGATGGTACGGGTGAAAGCAATGCTTGCAAAAATCTACCAGGAAAACCTAATGAAGATGATGAGGGGCAAAGTGGTTCAAAGAAGGGGCTGATCGATGCTGACACTGATAGAGACAAGGAAGATGTTACTCAGATGGTCAATGGAGCAGTCTGTGGAGAAGGATTGACTAATGGTTTGAAACAAAAAAACCCTGCCCATGCAATAAGTTTGGAAAAAATGGAGACTGAGAGAAACACAATAACTTATAAAATAGCTAATTCCTCTTCAAATCCCAAGGGGCTTTTGAAAATTTCTAGCACATTAAAGGGGGGACAGAAGAATGAACTGCACCCTAAGTCACAAATTCTTAAAGAGTCACTAGCCAGCAATAAATGTAATGTTCCAAGAAATGTTGATCAATGTAAAAATGATCAGAAACTTACAACGAGGAAGCAAAATCATAAAGAGAACATGGCAGAAAATATTTCCGCTACGACTAAGGTGTGCTGTAGTTTGAAATAGGCTGTGACTTTTAGGATCATTTTGACCATTTTATTAAGAGGTTCCTTGTATGTTCATTTAGTCCATTTTGGTTATTTTTTTGAATCAGGTGGAGAAAAAAACATATCCATCATTTGAAGCGTTTACAATAGAGGAAGAAGAAGGTTCAGGTATGTGGACTCTTTCTTTCTCCTACACTTCCTTCTTGATGGAAAGAAATATTAAATTGCGATGACATTTTTTTTTTCCATATAGGTGGTTATGGCACTGTTTACCGTGCTCAAAGAACTACTGATGGAAAACGGGTTGCAATAAAATGTAAATGACACTTATCCTTTGTATTAATTATGTGCCTGCCATTAGTATTATGATAAAAAAAAGCAACTTAATTTTCTTTAAGAATTTGGTCCATACTCTTATTGTTCTTGCGTTCAGTTTCCCACTTATAATAGAAACTGGAAGCTATGCTTTGTATGTAATCATTTTGATATTACTATACTTATACTAATTTACTATATGATTGGCATAATGGATTTTAAGAAATTGATATTGATGGTCCAATATATACTTGTGATTTTCAGGTCCTCATAGTAATGCTCATAAAAACCACGTAACTACTGAACGGAATATGCTTGAGCGTTTTGGGTAAGTATAAGACATAAGGGTATAATATTTTTTATATTTAAGCCGCAATGCATTCTGTTCTTTGTTAATATTTTTTTCCGTATGTTACAGTGGCAAAAACTTCATAATAAGGTATGAAGGTTCTTTAAAAAATGGCAACACCGACTGCTTTGTGTTAGAGCATGTTGAGCATGAGAGACCTGAGGTAATTGCTGAAGCTGTGTACAATTTATATTTTCTTATCAGAAAAAAAATGTCTTCTGTTTCGTACATTTTAATTTCTTATCAATCCATCGAATTCAGGAGATGAATGAATTCCTCTTTTAGCATTTCCCAATGTTAAACTGATAAGCTCATAAGAATCCTGACGTTTTCTTGAATTCCTCTTTAATAGATCTAGGAATTACTTCTATAGATTTTGGAAAAAGATATGCAAGAGATTGTGTCCTTTTTAATCTTAATTTAAAGCATCCATTCGAATACTCTTACATGCTCTACATTCATGTTTAATGGAGATAAGTTTTCCTTTTCAATTTGTAGGTTTTGAAAAAAGAAATTGATATAGTTCAGCTTCAATGGTACGGGTATTGCTTGTTCAGGGCCCTTTATTGCTTGCACAAAGAGGTATTTTTCTCTTTGCGCAATCATTATGCCATGTGACTTTTGAAAACGACAGTAAGTAAAATTGTTTTGAGAAAATTCTAACTCTATAAAATGTAGGGAGTTGTTCACAGAGACGTTAAACCTGGAAACTTCCTTTTCTCTCGAAAGCTAAGCAGAGGCTACCTTATTGATTTCAACCTTGCCATGGTAGGTTGCTTCTCTTTTCCGCTTCTTGTCAAGAGTTTTGACTGATTGTTTTAATCCTGACACTGATGAATTTCAATATTTTCTTTATAGGATTTAAAGCAGAAGAACAACGTTGGAAGTAAGATTTCTTTTCACTTATTAGTTGTTTATTTTATTTTTTTTGAGAAATATAACTTGCTGAATATTTGGTTTTCTTATGATACTTGTAATTAACATAAATAACATTTTTTTTTGCTTCTACCCCTATTATATTTAAGGTTTATTTTATTTTTAGTACAATAAGAAACAAAACTAAAGTATAATTTTATTATAACAACTTTAATTGTGTTAATTTTTGTTTGAACACTATTTTGTTTGAACTCCATTAATGTTAATACAATTAAGTACATATTTGTTCTTTAATAATTATCAAATATCTTTATTAACAGGGAAAATTTAATGTTAATATACACTTAATTTTGAAGGAATCATTAATGAGTTTAAATGTATAAAGCAGGGTAAAAAAAAGTTACTTTTAAGGTTAATTGCACATTAAAGTTTATTTTTAAGGTGAAAATTATTAAAGACCAAATGCATGCATTCGATTACTTTGACCATTAAACATTAACAAAATTCAAACAATAAAATTAAAATTTTATTATAAATTGTATTTTCTTTATTGTACTGAAAAGAAATATGTGAATACTTATTATATTGAACTGATTATTTATCCTTTAATTTATATAGAAATTTATTTAAATATGGTTTTTTTTATATTCCTTTGATAAGTTTCACTGTCAATGATATGATATTCATAATATGATCTATCTAATTAGTTTGCGCTTCTCTTCAGGTAAATCAAAACCAAGTCTGGTTGCATCATCCCATAATATTTCTCTCTCTTCTCGGACTGCCCCTTTGGTCCGAGGCAAGAACCTTGGAGGCAGCAAGTCTTTAACATCCAATAAAAGGGCTTTGGCGGATTATAAAAATTATTCCGAACTTAATAGGCATGTAAAGCAAAAGGCTCATGCTGGTCCTCTGAAAAATGGTCCCGACATGGTTGGTGGGAGTTTACTTAGAGCACAAGGAACAGACGGCTCTGGTATAACTTCTGCCAGAGATGCTAGCACTAAGACTGCTTCTGCAGAGAGGCTCAGAGAACCTTTACCTTCCCACGGAAGAAAGGAGCTTATCAGCTTTGTGAATACTATGAAATGTGCAAACAACAGTTCAATAATAGGTCCTTCTTCTCAAAGGAAAAGGGTTACTGCTCCCTCAAGCAGGGTAGATGGCAAGATTTTTCATATTACCCCGATGCCTATGCATTCATCTACTGTTGGTGCAGGATTATTGAGAGGCAAAGGTATGACTCTAATTGCAGAACTTTTGCCTTCTGAGGACTGTTATTGCTCCCCTTAGCATATTAACAGTTTATGTGTTTTTCAGGAGATGGAAAACAGAAAAAAGAAGGTTCATGTGTTGGAACCAAAGGATTTCGTGCACCGGAGGTAAGATCATGCTGTCAATTCCATTGACTTGCATATATGCTTATAAACAAAGAAAATATGCAACATAATTAGCACTTGGAAAGGCAAATTTATATTGCTTAGGAAATTTAAAGTGAAGCATTTACGTAAGGTTTAATAGAAATCATCATTCGTATGAATCCCTATCTTCTTCTACCTAGAATAGTATTCCGAGTTAGCGTAAGGTTTAACTGGTTCACTAAGCTAGTTTCCGTTGCACCATAGGTCTCTGTATCCCATATTTTTCATTTCGTTTCATTTGTCATACAAACTGTCTCCTGCAGACTAAAGAAATTTAATTACGGGAATTTTTCAGCCAACGAGACCATTGGTCTCTTACATTGTGAAAGTTAAAACTAAAACTTCCCTTGAGCAAGGAAAGAGAGGAAATGAACATTGTAAGATGATACTTAATCTGCATTCAACGAGACTATTCGTCTGTCCGGTACATTGTTTTGAAAACAAAAAGTATATTGAAAAAATGAGATAGTTTTATAATTAAAAAGTAAAAACAAAACTGAGAACAGGACGCAAAAGTGGAAATAATACTCCCTAAATTTGTGGTCTTTTTCCGATCAAGGTTCATCACTGCACTGGATGACACCTAAATGCGAGATTTAAGTTTGTTACCTAGAGATGCTATTTCACTGTTTTGTAATTATGTATTGCTTTGTTTTCAGTAGTTTCAATTCAAGGTTCTTCCTTTTCTTCAGGTTTTATTAAGATCTCAGCATCAGGGACAAAAGATTGATATTTGGTCGGCTGGCGTCACTCTACTCTACATTGTGATCGGGAAGACTCCTTTCACTGGCGACCCGGAACAGTAATATTCTCACCTACCAAATTCATTTCTTTTGTTTGTTTGTCTTTTCTTGCTAACCGAATTTTGTTTCAGGAACATAAAAGAAATTGTTAAATTGCGGGGCAGTGAAGAGTTTTGGGAAGTGGCCAAGCTACATGACCGTGAAGTGTCTTTCCCTGTGGTAATGATCTCATCTCTTATTCCGTAATATAATTGGTAAATAATAAACTGAAATAATCTTCGAGTCAACTAAAATATTTATTATTATCTTAGTTTCATTCAAAATATATTTATAAATAAATAAAATATTCATTTATTTTTTGAGATTTCAAACACCATTAAATTCTTTAGCCAGGGTCTTTGTCTCGGTAGATTATTCGTTAAACTTCAGTAGTCAAAATGTAGTGTTTACTAGTAAATAAATGTCCTTAACTTAATTCTATGCCATGTTTCAAGATGATGGTTATTTGCCAAAAGTTACTTTATTTTACTCATTTTGTTATCAACAGTTGATATGATTATGCTTAGTTTAAAATGTTTTTTTGACGAAAATGTTTAAGAAAAGTTGCTTATTTTATCTTTTTCTATCTTGTTTTTAATATTTTTTGCTTCTAAGTTGAAATTCGTATTCTTTTAATTATCAGTGATTAAAAATAACAATGAAGCAAATATATTTTATTTATCACTAGTGTAAAGATGGACGCATAAAGTATTTGTGTATATATTTTTTTATTGACAATAATAAATAAAAAATATATAATTAAGAATTAGATATTATGATGATTAATAAAATAAAAATTACTATGATGTTATAATTACGAACTATTTGAAGATAATTATTATTTATTCTAATTAATTTTAATAAATAATAAAATCAATAAAATGAGCTATATTGATAAAAAGTAAAATTGTTAACAAGTTTGTAATTAATCTTTCATAAATGAGAAAACTATAAATTAAATTATAATAATAAGGATAAAATTAGTAATAAATTATATACACAAAAATAACAGTTGTAAAAGAAGCAAAATGATTATGATTGGTTATCAGTCATCTTAGTTAATGATATCCTTTGTATTGCAGGAGTTACTTGATGAGCGATACTTGCAGTCATGGGACTTGGAAGCCTGGTGCAAAACTCACTCAAAGAGACCAGAATTTCTTGAGAAGATCCCGAAATCGTTGTTTGATTTGATAGACAAGTGTCTAACAGTTAATCCAAGAAATAGACTTAGTGCAGAAGATGTTCTAAGACATCAATTCTTTGACTCACTTAACGAGTCTCTGAGGAAACAAAGGATGATGCATCGAGCTATCAGATCGGAGGCTGGGGCTTCTGCTGCAATCTGAGACGAGTTTCATAAAGTGCAGGTATTTTTAGTTGCTACAACTAACGCATAAGTAGTTGTTACTGTATCTTTTTTACCCATAAGAGGGTTTCTATACTTGTTGTATATATGCCTGTTTCAGAGAAAACTAGTGCAGGGTAGTGTAAGCTGCTCAAATTTACAACTTCGACATCTTTTTTCTATTTATTCTTTTATTCTTGTAAAGTCTCTTTCTCATCTTATTTTATTTAAGTATTGTCATCCTCGTGTAGGTTTAAAACATTTATTTATTTATTTCGCTACCCTTTTTATATTCTTTCATCTTTTTATGCCCAGTTTTAACAAATGTTTAAATTTGGTTAAGAGAGGAGTAGAATATTTTATTCCCGAAAGTTTTGGATGATTTATGCAAATATTTGAATTCAAATCAAAAAATTAAAAACAAATTAAATTTATTTGTATTTTTATATTAGTCTTTTGTTTTAAATTTTGTTAATATTATCATTAATTTGTAATTTTGTTTTTATATTATCATTAAATATAATTTAATTCATATGTAGGAATTAAATTGTATTTTATTAAGGCATCTTTTAAAAACTTTTAGTTTATTTCTATTAGGAATTAACGTGTACATTTTCACGGATTTAATAATGGTTATGCCAAAAGTTAATTTTCCCTTACCAAAATTGTGTTAATATATTTTTAGAAATAATTTGAATCATTTTATAAAAAATGTTTTTTGAGTTAAATTGTTTTGAAATTTTATCAAATTTGGATTAGTTGTAATTAGAGAATTTTAAATATTATAAAGAGTAAGAATATGAAATTTTTGTATTCTAAAATTTATTTTTATTCCTTTTATATTCTCAATTTGGTTTAAGTTTGGGAGTTATCGATTTAGTTAAGTTTAACATTATTGAGATAGTTACTTTTCAATAATTCATGTAGACTAGGGTTTTTTTTATTTGTGTTATAATTATTATTGTTTTTATTTAAATTGTTTGGATTATTTTTGTTATTGCTGCATATTTTTCAATATTAATTATGGGTTTTTTAGTCAATGTTATAGGAGAACTATTTTTTGACAAATGTTAATTGAATTTTTGATATCTTGTGATTTTATTTTCTTTTGATTTTTCATTAATTATTTTTGTCTATAATTTGTTAGAATTTATTGTTAATATTGATTGGAAAAATTTCAACAAACATTAACTAAGACTTTTTTGCCAATATAATTTTTAGCCAACATTGACCAAAGAGTCATATCAACTGAAAATAATATCGACCAAAATTGACAAAAAAAAACATCAATGTTAATATATTTGAATTATTAATAATTATTTGATATTTAAATAGTTTCTTTACATTTTTGTTTTAATTGAAATAATTTATCTAAATATTTCACTAAAACAAATTTCTCTTGGTTTAGCTCAGGTGAACCTCATGTTGAAGAAATGTACTTTTGTTCAAGGGAAACTTTCATTGAATGAAAATGGCGAGTCAAGTGTATTTCTATGTTTTCATTCAAGTGGTCAAAATTCTTTTGGGCGAAATTTGACTTGTTTTTATAACAGTTTGTTCAAGCAAAAATGGAAAATTGTTTTTGATTTCATGGAATTTCTTTGACTCCTTTTTTTCTGTTGGGTATAACTTATTCCTCAAATCTAATATTAACTCCTTTTTTTTCCATTTGTTGTAATATGCTCCTCATTTGTGATAATAACCTCTACATGCATGTATATACAAAATATAATCTAAATCAGGAGGAATTATAACATAAATGTACTAAAAATCGTATTTTAACTAAAATATAACACATCATTTTCGCAAATGCAGTGTTATTGTAAAAGCAAAATAGTGAATGTGCAAGAAAATAGAGAATTAAAATGGAGAAATACAGTGTGCTATTGTTATGCAAGTAAATGAGTGAATAAACACTGTTAACATAGTCTAAAATACTTTTTCTATCATACTGCATGTCCAAATAATTTATTAGGTTTAGTCATAATTTATTATGTTGACCGAAATTTACTATATTTTATTTTATGTAAAAAATATTATTCATTATATCTTAAAAAATAATTCATTATATACGTATGTTAAAATAGTTTTTATTATTAATAAATATTTTTTAAATTGTATTTAATTAATTATCAAAATTTTAACTATGAATTTTAGAATATTTAATAATTAATTAAATATCAAATTTAAAAATGATTTATTAATAAAAAATTATATTAAATATTATTATTTTTTCCTAAAATAATATATAATTTAATTTAATTAATATAGTACCTAGTTCTTTCTTTATCTTTAAACTTAATCATTATTTAATAATTTTTTTAATTTATAAAATAATATATAATTTAATCAATATAACTGATTATTTTGATTTTTAAAATTAATTTCTATTTAATAATTTAAATAATTTCCCCGTAGTGAATATATGACCTATGTGATTTCACATCATACATGAACCGCTCTTTTTTTTCTTCATTTAGCCATGTATAAAACCTCACTCTCATCTTGCTAATACTCTAAGATAAACCATTGCAATGTTCTAAGCTAAGCTCATGAAAATAAATATATCAGCAAAATGACAGGTAATGGTAAAAATGTACATGCAATCCACTCTTTTGAACCTCATTATACCATTGAATTTTCTTTGTATTTCTCATGCAACAAAAGTTTACAAACATCTAATCCTCATAGTTTATTCAATGGGAGGAGGACTAGACCACCTTCTCTTCACCTCTGATTTCCATCTCACCTCTTTAAGCTTTCCATCCAACCCATAGTCTCTCTCCATCACAAGATTGATCCCTTCATCAGAGTACCAACCAACTCCAATGCAAAGAATGCCATCCTTGTTGATGTCAACATAGCATGTCACACCTCCAGGAAGCCACAGAACCGTCACATCCTGCATGTCAAGCCGCTCCTCCTCGCCGAAGTAGTTGGTGTTCTCCGGGAGGCTCCTCTTCTTCAGATTTTCTGTACAAAGGTATACGTATGGGGTTTCGGTTCCTTCTTCCGCCATGCTCTCCTCGCCGTACACCGGTGTCGCACTAATCTCAAAGACTTTCCATGATCCTGTCAGCTCTGATGGCTTGGTTCGTTTTCTTTGTGACAATGGCTTTACATCCATTTCTATATCACTGTTTCAAATGTAGCAGGTATTAGTCACTTTCTTGAAGACAAAGGAAATATTGAACTGTTGTGATCTGTTGGGATAGGCTTTACAATAAGTACTTATAGGAAAAGAAAATATGAAGGTGCAATGAATTAAGTTTCTTCTATAAGTTAAAACTAACTTATTCCTTCAACTTTTGTAGAAACTCTCATTTTATATTTTCTGTCTCTTATAAGTATTTATTGAAAAGTTGATACAAATAGGGCCTAAGAACATGCTCACACCAGAGATCCATGTCATGTACTAAACATCATTTTAACTAGACACTTTCTTGGCTTCATTCACATTTCCCTGTTGCTTGGTGTTTACTCAGTAGGACAAAACATAAACCACAAGATGTCAGAGCAGAACCGAGCATGGACCACCAACCAGGCGGAGGTGGAACCAGGCGAGACGACGGTGTGGAACCAAGTGTGGACGACATACCGGGCAAGGCTCAGGTCTCAAGCTTGGAGACTTGAGATACCATGTCAGTAAAATTGGTTTTTGATGTCTTCTTTGATTTTCATTTCCTCTATATATAATGCAAGCATATTTACAGCTAATGATTACAAATGATTTCTAATTTCTTATTGATAGGTGATTAGTAAACTAACAAATTGATTCTAAGTATACACAATAATAGGAAGGAATAATAATGGATTTCCATGATTATGATTTATGTATTTTCTTGTTAACAAGAAGTGCCATACTCACAAACTCTGGTCATCGATGGAAGCAGGACTGGCCCATTCTTCTTCATACACAGCAACTCTCATTATCTGTATGTCTGAACCGCCATTACTGAATTCTATGGTATGAACAATTCGGATTCTTTTGTGGCAGCCCTTAACCAAACACTGAAAAAGAAGAAATTGTGACAAAAGTAACAAATGCATGATCAGTGTTAATAGGAACTTACATCAGGGAAGGATCTATAAATATGATATCTAGAAAGAAGCATGCCAAACTTACTTGTTCAAACTTGAAAGTTGGTGAGACATAGTACTTTGTATCATCGGATTCACCCAGGGGAATATCCATGGGACCTCGAGAATAAGACCCATCCTGAAGTTTATAAATCATAACTATTATGGAATACAAATGGAGGAACATAAACAAACTATCAGATGCTGGTAATTTGGATAATAAACAATATCAGGCATATCATATGATTTAAGGATATTCCCTTGATACACATGACTCTAGCAATATTTACCATCATATGGTAAATGTATCAAAATAGTTGACATATATGTCAGCAAGACCAAACCATGAATTTCATTAGAAAGCCTAATGCAACTATATGAAGTTGTTCACAACAGTTACTTACTGTGAATGCTGTTCGAGTTATCTAGTTATAGCAAATGACCTAAATGTGAGGAATTGTGGAAAAAAAAGTGACAAGTGTGAAATGTGGAGCATAGTAGTTCAGTGATGCTCTTCCTCCACCCAAAATCAATCACCGAGGAAGGTAGGATAGAAAAGAGAATATACAAAGACTGAGTTAAAGGTCTTGCTACTAATATGTAAGAAACAACCTAATTATATGAAAAGAATCTTACTTCAAAGTAAACAAGACCTGGTTCACAGCCCATGACATCTTCTTCCATCACATCACTCCTTTTAAGGTCAAAGGATTCAAATGTAGGCAAAGTGCGATTTATTACATTTTCGCTGGATTTGTGCTTCCTGTCTTTGGTTACATTGCTGCCTTTGGTATGCTGCGGTATTTCGCCATAAGGGTTCAAAGTCACCCAGTTAACCTTTCTCTGGATTTGAGATGTCCGTTCACCTGAAACTGATGGTGCTGCCTCTATACGGGAAAGAGTATAGCAGTCATAAAGATTTTCATTCTTGCTACCTATATCCATTGGTTCCATTTCGGCTGTGATGGGAGAGAACACAGCACCTACACCCTTCCATACTCCACTGAGACTGCTAGCAAATGTATTCCAAACTGGTTTTATCACCGGTTCCTTAAAGATTGTCCACTCTGTCAGTGTAATGTGCATTGCAATTTGAAATAGAATCATGTCTACAGTTTAGCACAGATATAAAAAAACATATACATATAAGAAAGAATAAAGATAACGATAATAGAAGCAATTTTATTAATAAAACAATTGATGGATTTATTCCCACACACAGATTCTTCCACCCAAAAGGTTTGAAATGGAAGAACCATCCATGTCATATGAGCATTCCATACTTTCAAAACTAAACATCATATTCTTTGGTACACACAAAGAGAAGTTCAAAGCAAAACTTTTTTACATGAAATTTGACAAAACTAACCACTTATAACACTACTACACTATACTGAAAATAAATGAAAATAAAAGACTTCACAAAGCAGAGGTTCTGCCACATTATTGTCATATCATCTTTGGTATAGACATCCCAAAGTACTAGAGCAAGACATCATCATACAAAGAACAGTACTTTGTACAATAAAAGCAGAGAAAACTAAGAAAGGATGTAATAGCAGGAAGATAAATTGGAAAGCAGCTAAAACCACTTTTGGGATGTTAATCATCTCCAGAAACACCACTGCTTTTACACTATACATCGCGTTAAATGATTCCTATTAATTCATTTGAACAAATTTACTTCTGTTTGCATATCCTTTTTGGCCACCATTCACCAAAATGATCCAAGGACCTTGATCTTGTTTGTTTTCCCATCACTTACACCAGAAGAATTATTCATTCTCAAGTCTATGTGAGGACTTATTCATTACATTCAATTTAACCCCAGTTAATCAATTTCTACGTCCTCAACTAACTGCCTCACACAATGTTGCCATCTTCTATCAAAGTTAGAACAGACATACAATACAAGGACTAGGAGTAGAAAAAATAATCTATACCTCATAAAAGCACAATATCCACTACTTTAATACGAGTGTATTCACTCATAAGACACCAAGTTATGTAATTTTTATTCGCTCAGAAGCCACAAGCTTAAATACCAAGCATCATTCATGTCTCTATAATCATATACTAATTATTTGTTCCTCTCATTGTCAACAAAAAACTCAGCATTCCTATACATTCATAGTTCATTCACCAACCCAAGCACAATTTCAGAAAAAAAAAAGGTTTCATATTCATCCATAATCCTACCCAATCCCAAATCCCTACATCAATTCTTTTCCCCGGACAAAAAGCCAACAACTTTGCATCAAAAATTCAAATTCAAAGAGACCCAACTGAGAAAAAGGGTGTCTGAGACTGAACAACAGTCTCAACCTCCACGAACATAACATTGTTAACAGAATCTCAGGATTCACATGCATACAGACCATTCACCAATTCAATTCACAATTTCAGAATGGAAAAAAAAGGTTCAATTTCAATTAATGAACCTAGCCAACATCAATTTTAATCCCCAAACAAAGCAAAAGCTAACAACTTTACATCAAAATTAGAAATTTAAAGAGACCCCAAATAAGGAAAAGGGTACCTGAGTCTGAAGAACAGTCTCAACCTCCACCAACATAGCCCCAGAGACGATGATCCTTCCACCCTTTTCCCCGTTCCTCTTCACCACTCTCCTCTTCCTCCTCTTATCCTTCTGAGAAGAAGCCATCTTGGCAAGGTCATTGTCAATGCTCCACACATTCTCCTTGTTGCCCCTCACCCTCACACCCTCTTTTGGACCATTCCTCTTGTAATTGTTGGACTTTTGAGCCTGAGCTGTTATGAGCCTTGTGGAACATGGCTTGATGAGGGAGGGGGAAAGAGAGGAAAGGGAATTGTGGTTGGAAGAGAGGGTGTGGTGGAAGCCAAGGTGGTGGTGTGTGGTGACGAAGGACTTGCTGAGGTAAAGGGAAGAAGGGGATTGCATGCCTGTGACTTGAGAAGGCTACACAAATCCACTTCTTTTGGAGCTTTTCCTAAAGTAAACTCCTACTGTGTTCTCTAGTTAATTTTGTCCTTGGATAATCACATAATTGATTAATGTCTCCTTTTGTATTACACAGAATAAATATTTCTTTATATATAATTATAACTCATAATAAATATTATTAAATTTGTAAATATCATTATAATTATTTTTTAATCATTCACTAATTATTCTATCATTCAAAGAAAAAAAACAAAAAAAAGGAAAAACTAAAGTCATGCTTCAACTTCATTGAAAACTTTATTAACCCAAGTCACCATCAAGCACAACTTCAACTTTTTTTTTGTTCAACTATACACGATCTCATGGTTAATCACACAACTCCCAACTTATGTGAAAAGCTTATTTATACTGATGTTTATAGCACACGACTTTTTTTGTTAATTCTTTTTGGTCATTGAAATCGTTAGTCTTAAGCACAACTTTTATTGTAGAATCTCATACGTTTAATGCATGACTTACTTATTATGAAAATAAATAAATAAATACTCATTTCAAAAAATTACATGACATATTGAAACAAATTGGAAAAAATCTCCATATTCAAAATTTTATATTACAATCTGATTTCATTCATATATTTAACAAACTGACAAATATCCTTCTCAATTTAATATATAACAAATAAAAAAAAATCAATTCATGAAATAGCTTAGATATTACTGATAACAAAAGTTATGAAATACCTTAAATCTAAATAAAAAGGAGATGAAAAAAAAAATCAGTAAAATTTCCTTATTGAAAAGGAAATAACTATGTCCTTCACAAGGCCATTTCCATTTTAACACATATGTATCTTCATAAATTTTCTCTCTTTTATTTATTTCCTCAAGTATTACCACTACACAAAAAAATCATTAAATAAAAACTAATTTTAAAGACAAAAAAATTATTCAACAAAAACAAGATGTAATTAAGGTGTTATATTAAGTTTTAAAAGACTTTTTACTTTCTCATTAATATAAGGTAGTGACTTCAAACTTACAACTAAATGAATTTTAAGAAAAATAATTGGGACCATATGTAGAAAAATAACGCGAAAGTGAATCCTCAATGGGACCATTATGTCCTTTCAAAAATTCCCCCACATGTTGGTGAAACAATTTGAAGCTGATAAAGTGAAACCTTCAAGAATTACTAATCTTTTTAACACTAAACAAGAGAATGAGCCATTGAAGAACTACCTTAATTGTTATTGTGACATCTCAATTCGTATTCATCAACCTGATGAGAAGATGTTTATGGAGTCCTTTATTAAAAGTCTCCAAGCTAACCCTTTCAGTGAGTCCCTAATTTAAGAAGCTTGATGAAAAAATTTCCCAAAAAGGAAATGAAATAAGTGCATAAGGAATGAAAGTTGAGAAAGAATAACGACATCCAACCTAAGCACCACTTGGATCGACACGATACCTTGCATATCGCATAAAAATCATATGATGGTCGAGGTTATCTTCTCCTAAAGGTCTCTCGAAAGGAAATCCTTTCATATATTGAGGTTACCACGAAACCTCACTTCCCAAAAAAGTTTGATCGCCTCCTCGGCCCAGTATGCAACGGCTGGTGCAATTTCCATTGAGCTCATGGTCATGACACTAAAAAATGTTTTCCCTTAGGCAACACAACTAACAAGGTTATTCAGGGAAGGACATTTGTTGCGCTACAAAGTCATGACATAGAGAAAATCCAACTCTACAGCTAAAAGAGATGTCGACAAAAGTTGGTCCCACACAACCAACAAACATGAAATTCCCATCCTCAGAGATTTCAACATGATCTTCGGAGGGTTCTCTGAAAGACCTCTCTAAAATAAGAGCAATTTGCTCTGGAAGTAAGAGGTACACATGTATCGTGTTCTCTCTAGAGACGTACCAATGACAACCAATGCATGATGAACCTAGAAATGCCATGCTTGATGAAGATGGTCCCATAGTATTTTTCATGGTCATGATAGGAAGGAACATTGACTTAGTCCTGATAGATCAAAGAAGTTCAACTGACGTCACATTTTGGGATACCTTTGTAGATCTACAAGTATCAAAAGGCCAACTCAAGCCTTTTGATGGAGTCCTAATCGGTTTCTCGGGAGAACAAGTCGAAATACGAGGGTATGTTGACCTCAAGATCACTTTCACTAGTGGACAAGGGGCAAGCACCATAGTTGTCAAGTACATTGTGGTTAATACCCCTTCATTGTATTATCTACTCCTCGGGCAACCCTCCTTAAACAAGTTAAACTAACCACTGTGCACCTTATGTGAGGTTCCCTACTCTTGAAGGAAAGATAGTGACCATGAAGGTTGATTAGAAAATTTTTCGGAAGTCTTACGAGCATAATCTTTGAACTCGTTGAGGTGCTTATGTTATATTTATGACCACGAATGTAAATGTATTGGAAGTGGATTCTCGAACTACATGTGATGATAAAAGACCTTGGTTTTAGAAGTTTGTGGCACAAGTTTAAATGTCTAAAGCATTATAAATAAGAGTGCTTGGCTATGTAATTTTCATCTTGGAATAAGAAAAGTTATGATTTCAAAATCATTGAGCTCTCTTTAAAGTAGTCTTCTTACCAAACTCTTCTAGACTTTCTCTTGAGTGTTGGCCTAACCTCACTAGGAATTTCAAACATCAAACTCCATCTCTCATACACGTCTTTTCACCTTCTTCTCCGTGCATTCCGCTATCCTTCATTCAAGAAAAAAAAAGCATTTTGAAGAAGCTACTATGCACATGCAATTGAAACTAGAAATCCATAACAATTGATAAAGTGGAAAAGTTTACACCTAGGCAACTTAGTTGTTTGATAGATGTTGAACCAATTGAACAACCTATCTAGTATCTCGATATTGATATTTCAAATTGTAACTTGAATAGATTGCATGAAGTCATATTTGGTGCATCCAAACCCTCATGAAGATTAAAAGTTGATCATTTCATGGAGATGAGGATTATAATTGTGTTAGATTGCGTCTTAAGTTCATTTTGTTGTATTTTGTTTATTATTCTTTTCCTAAAAAAATTTTATCCAAGAAAAAATCTAATAAATTTTTTAAAATGTTTGGGAAGTTGTTGAAATTGTTAAGAGAATTTTAATAAGTTGATTGATATATTAATTTGTTAAAATGTTCTTAATTGAAGTTGTACCGATCGATATCGGACGAGCCAGTCTCAGGTGGGGTGACCGATCAATCGAGTCAAAGAACACCTCAAGACACGTAATAAATGATAGTAACGACAGTTACAAGTGCACTTAATGAGTCACATTCATATCCCAAAATATATGGGAAATATCTCCGGCAATTCAGCTAAATACTGATTATCTGAAAGATGGTACAAATATTCTTCAAATATTCTATCATACCTATATACTAATATACCTCCCTATTAACTAGGGATCATGATGCACATGAGTGAATAACTCATATTCGGACGATCACAATAAGGACCCATAACCAACACCATAAATAAACCCTTTATGAAGGTGCAAGGTACGTTTTTATTAATTACCAATATATACTCTTGACACAGAGTACTTACTTGATCGTCGGGGTACCTTTTTCAGGTCAACCCCGACTGAGCATCAGCATTTGTGAAAGGAGACTCAAAGGAAGAAACCAGAGGATCACCGATAGGTCAGCAATTGTACAACCAGTCTCAGGTATTATCTAGGCACTCTTTGCCTATATTGATACACTTAAGATCGAGTTTTTCATAAAATTTGGCGAGTACTCGATCGATGAATTGTCGGTCATTGTCGGTCATGATCACATGTGGGATCCCGAAACGGCACACAATATTTTGGATCTATAGGGTGTACATGAGAATAAATTCATGTCTCCTAGGTACAAAGTTAGATTAGTAATGAAGGTTAAAGTAAAAGAAAGGGTGTTGGTTTCAATGAGATTTTCTCACCTATTATGCAAACATCAAGTTTAGTTGTTAATCTTGATTTAGAGGTAGTAGAAAATGGGTGAAAATTTTTTTCCTTCATGTAATGGGAAAATGATCCACATGAACCAACTTGGTGATTATTTTATTGAAGGCAATAAAGACAAAGTTTGTAGGTTATGGACGAGCTTATATGATTTTGAAGTAGGCTTCAAGACGATGATACAAGAAGGTTGAGTTTGTTATGTATGACCAAGCTAAAGAAAGACTAGTTCTCACCATTGTGTCTTTGTCATAAAAAAATTTCTGATGATTATTTCATTGTCATGTTATTATATGTTGCTCACATGATTATTATTGAGAAAGATATTTTCAAGATTGACAAGTTAAAGAAATAATTGAGTGGGTAATTTTGCATGAAAGACATGATAGGTGCTAAATAGTTTCTTGGTGACAAAAAAAATGCTTTGATTATCACAATAACATTATATTAAAAGAGTTTGCAAATTTTAGATGAAAAAAGTCAAGGTGGTGAATACTTTTTAGTATTTCTCATTTTAGTTTGATGTATGTATTGATATGCACAAGAACAAATATTACACGTATTGTTGCTACAATTACTAGATTGATTTTTGTCAAACTTAGGTAGAAAGCATTGAAATGTTGTAAAATGAATTTAAAGTATCTTGATATAAAACATTGTTTTGGTAGTGATAAACATTCTTGAATGAGGTACTCAAATTGATATATGACTGGAGACATTGGCTCTCGGAAGTCCACTTTGAGCTATTTGATGCATAATATTCCCTCGCCATTCAACAATAAAGTTAACTCTAATTTGAATGAATTATATTATGTATAATGAACAATGCAAAGTAGTATAATATCTGTTAAGGAAATTGTAGTTTCCTTTTATGTTGAACATGCCAAATTCTGGTTTTCAATGGGATGGAAAATATTACCTTATTGTTAATTTCATATACTGTTTTTTGAGCAATTTCAATGTTATTTTTCTAGAAGTAGCATTACTAGATTATTTATTTTCTTCTTGGTATTTCATAATCCGAACCTCGCCTTCTAATCAAAATACCCAGTTAAATAGGAAGAATATTTTCTATATTCAATTTAATGATTTCTGCTGTCGTAATTTCTCCCTAATTTTTTATGCAGAAAATTTTGAAAATCAATTTTATACAAGTACACTATAATGCATTTTATAACCTCATTTAAGCAAAGGCTTGATGTGCAATAAATTATGTTGTAAACTAGTTTTACATTTTACTCTAATGAAAACAGAAAGAGATAGAAACGTTACCTTTATGAGAATGTATTACTTTCTTTAAATGCAATACAATTTGAGGCCATTTCTATTTTACAAAATGATAAGTTTATAAATATATTAAATTAAATTAATTTTGAATGAAATATTTGTTATCCTAAATTAAATATCTGTACTTCATCTAATTTTTGAAGTTTCTGTTCTTTTATCATACTGTTAATTGAGGAAACAGACCAGAGTGAAAGGCACTAAAATTTTTGAAGGGACCAAACCCACATCAACTACTTAAAGCAAAATACATTATATTTATCAGATCCTTTGCATGTGAAAAGATTGAAATAAATGAGATTTAGCCATCAGAAAACATGATAAACCTGTTGAACATCCAAATTCGACCAACAATTTCCTAAGTTCTAAACCTTCAACATGAGCAAAATGGCATAACTTGTGTAATTTTTAACAGAAATCTCATACCAAATATATTCTCATTGTATACCATTCCTATTTGGAGTAAATGAAGCAAAGAACAAAAAATAGTTATAGCCTCAACGATTTATTGGAGTGCGCATTCGCTCAACAATTCTGGTCACCGCAGATCGGGACATCACCAACGTGTCATGCAGCAAAATGCTGTAGACATTCAAACCCTACAAAAAACATGTTAAACATAACTAAATAATATGTTGACAAAATCTATGTACCTGTCGTCACTGTTGAAAATGCTTTGACTATAATAAGATACATGTTATAAATTTCAAATAGATAAAACTGAAACTTACAATGGAGGGAAGTATGTTAACATAGTGTAGATTTTGTGTAGATAATTTTAACTTTTCATCTATAGGCCCACCATCTACAAGCAGAAGTTTCTTGGTTTTCTCCATTTGATTGTAATAATTCACCATGTTCTTAGTTTTATGTGTGGGAACCTCCAGATCCTCAAAGACAAGAAGCTGTAAACACAGTTCCCCAGAACATTAGCAATAAGAAACTCTTATGTGCATATAGTTGAGTGATTAAAAAAACAAAAATAAGGACAAACAAGATAATTATTGGATGAAAGGAAAGACGCTATATACTAAACAGCTAAAAGAAACACAGTCTAACATATCAGAGCATACGACTATAAGGATTCAGGATAGGGATACATGCCAAAAATAACTATTTAACTTGAAGAAAGCAATATATGACAAAACAACTATCGTACGAGCGAGCACTGTCTTTTTTTTATTTGAGTTTTCTCTTTTCTAGTTTCTTGTTTATGAGGCTTTATTGTATTTATGTAGTCACATTTCTAGCTGATAACAACCAAACTCTCGAGTTTCAAGTTTAGACGGTGGCGTGCATTTTGAGCAGGGCTTAGTAAAGTACAGTTAACATAGTATAAATGATCTTAAGGACTTTGCACTCAGATGCCACGTTATAACTGTAGATGCATGATTCCTTTGTTCCTATTTCGATTCTCCCTACACCCCAACCACCATTTTGTGAAGATATAGCACTCTATTTTTTTCCTCTACACATGAGGGTGTTCATTTAAAAGAAGATCCCACATTGGTTACCTCCATAAATATATTAAATAGTCAAATAAATTTACATTAAATGATATAATTAAAAAGTCAAAGAGAATAAAAACATTATGATTCCAGGTAGGCTGAGGCTGACAACACAATCCACTTCACTGAACTAAGAATATCTTATATATCATATGTTATACCTTTGATTTTGATATCAACAGCAAAAGAAACCCTTGAAAGAAATAAGAAAATCTTATATCTTTCAGGTAGGTTACTGAACCATCAAACAATTTACTTATAAATTTTTCTAACAAATCTTCTAGAAATGAAAACTGAAAAATCACACTATGTTTAGTATAAGCAAGAATGTACACTCATGTAGGAGATAGAATAATGTAGAGATGCCACATTTTAGTTTTTGATGGTGAATAGGTCAAGGGTGGGGGAGGAAACTTGCCTTTCCTTCTGCTGCACGAGCTGACAAGGCAATCTTTAGCCCCAGACGCCGAACCTTCTTATTGACTTTGAAAGCATGGCTTCGAGGCTTAGGGCCATGCATGGTGGCACCACCCCTAAACTGTTACCATTCATAAAGTTTATTATTTCCAACTGCTGAAAATACAGAAAAAAAAAAGAAACGTGAAGAAATAAAGATGGACTAGCAAGTAATGAGCAGAATGCTCCACTACCTGAGGCCCACGCAATGTACCATGCCTTGCTTTACCAGTTCCCTTTTGATTCCAAGGCTTTCTCCCAGTCCCACTGACCTCACTGATAGTTTTTGTTGAATGAGTCCCCTGTAGACCAAATCAATTAGCAAAATACATAACATTCTGAAGGAGAGTCTCCATAGCTAAATTTAGATCCATGCTACTAGTTAATATATATATATATATATAGTGAAAACCTTTTATCCTTAAAACATTTGTATAGATATGCTTTATATCCCAAAATTGCTAAAAGCCAATATAGAAAACATATCACCATCTTGCCTAAGAAATAAATATAGCATTTCCTCTGGATTGCAGATATGCAATGACAATAAGAAACAACCTTTAGATTCCAAAACATTAAGCAGTCACTACCTGTTGTCGTTTTGCAAGCTGCCACCTAACGACACGATGAATAATGTCCTTCCGAATAGGCAAATCAAAAACATCTCCAGGTAAAACCATAAAGCCCTTGTCTTCATTATGAAAGTTGGTAACTGGAATTAAAAGATCCTGGCAAAGCCCTACAATATATTGAACTTGATTAAGATACTCTAGAATCTTATTGAGATAGCAATCAGCACATGCCGTGAACATGACTAGATAGTTTGTCACGAAAGATGGTAGGTAGTGAAGGAAACAGTGAAACAACCAACAGATGCACTCAAAATTTAGATTTATAATAAGGAGAATCCTAACCAGTGCCCCTAGGTAAAGGCTTTATGGAAGAATGTTACATAAGCACCTTCACCATGATTCCAATGCAAGCCCACTGTGATTTTCCAATAATAACAAAGTTGTGGCCCTACATGCAGTTAAAAACTAGGGAAAGCTATTGGTAACTTAGGATATTAAATACAGGAGGACACAAAAGTTAAACACTGGGACCAAGTTCCTTTAATTTCAGAGCAAAATAAGATCATTAAGCATGAATAAAATATTAAGTTCTCACTAACAGGATCAATTTCAGAACAAACTATATGCAAGTTCTGACATGTAAATATGTAGAAATGCATTCAGTCAATTGCAAATGATATTTGGTGTAAATTTTGTATCTTCAGAAGTACAAATAAAGAAGAAACATTGACACGGAAGATATTAGTCTAGTACAAAATGGACAACAAAAATTATCTCATAATCTAAACCAAACAGGAATTCATGACTTGCAGTCGATTGACTCTCTCCTTTCAGAAATAAAATCCAAGTCAGCAAAACAGAAGCACTGTTATTTCTTGTACAAGATGCTTGAACTTATTCCTCATACCTATAGTACGCTCAGATGTTACTAGAGCATTCTTGGACAATAAATCAGACGGAAATGCACCCTCCTCAGATCCAGGAGTTAAAATAGAAGTAGAAAACTGTCGGATCATTGACCTGACCTACATTTAAACACACTATACCACATTATTAAAGAAGAAGAATCAGAAAAACAGTATATGAGAGAACCGAAGCTTTCATCCTGAAAGTAGTAAATAATATAGAAGTATATTCAAATGCTATGGCAATGTACCAAAGAACAATTTGCAGAAAGAAGTCTTTCCCCTGATAATCTGCTGTGTACATCTGTGCACAAAAAATAATCATATATATAAGATCTACAAAAGCTGAAAAATAGAACAAAAGTCAAATTCACAGCAAATGGCAATTGTCCACGGTTAAGGAACTCACGTGATTTATAAAGAGAGGCAGACCCAGCATTAAAGTAGCTTCGTCCTAGTGAAGGCAAGGACCCAGAAGAACAAGGTAGTAGCCTTTTGGAAATCAACGCTGCCATAACTGACCAAACAATCTACACTAGATTGCACCTTCCCTTTTGAAATTCAGAGCAGAAGCAACGGTAAGATTGCAACTAAAAGTGCTCAAACTAAAGCAGAGAAGGAAGCGAGACATTTCATCAAATGCATTGCACGCAACATAAATTTGCGAAATCAACCACTACACCATTTTATATCTCAGTAAGCTCACAGTATTTTCACTTGAGAAGGGTCCCTCATCAATTTACAAAACGGTGTGAAAATAAAACAAGAATCAACACAATCTGATGCTACACTACAACCATAGAGCAAATAGAGATGTGAGGAAAAAAAAGAGTTACCAGATATAGTACAATGAGGTAAGGTAAAGCTGATAGAGGATTTAGTTCGTTGCTGCCCCAAATTTCGCTCAGAATAAAAATCTGTACTTTCTCCGGTTCATGATTACGTCTCCGTCTTTGTCTCCATGGAAAATACTCCCGAGCTCGTTTCTGTTTACAAAGGTTTCTGGGCTTAGGTTAAAAATGGACAAAGGCTGTTTCTTCCTGCACCTCCATAAAAGAGGATGACTTATGATTTTGTGAAGCCAACTTCTGTTCAATCATCAAACTTATACATACATACTTTTTAAAGTTCATTGCAATTTTAACATACATAAAAAATTCTGGTATAAAACCAGCCAAACTTGTTCAGATCAATAGATTTTCAAATACAATAACTTATCTCACTGAAACTACAAATTAATACGCATTCTAAATCCTATTTACAAATAAAACACCCCATAAAAGAGACCAACATAATCACTATTCCAGTTATACAACTATTCAAATAACCAACATAATCACTAATCTAAGTCAGCAATTTATTTAGTTCCCACATGCTGTTGAGGAGTTTAGTTCATTTTTTGAATTTGAATTAAAAATACAGTAATGGGAAATTTTGCCCTTTAAGTTTTTTCATCCAATTTAATTCAAGTTCTTTATCAGCAACTTAACGAACTTCTAAATACAGAAAATGAGATAAAAAAAAAAATCCAGAAACCTATATAACTACAACAGAGGAACTTTTATTTTATCTCCCAAAACTAGCCAAAAAGTTTCTCCTTAAATAATCTGCACACAATAACAGTCTTTAACATGTATGAGCAAACACAGAAAATCACAAAAATTAAATACCCAATCTAATATTAAAAACCTAACGTTGAACCAACTATGAACTCATTGCAACCATGAATCAACTAACCTTTAAAATCAAAATTAGAGACTAAACTGCAAAAGCACCGAAGCAATACCAAGATTCAACCTCCTCTTTCCGATTTCGAAGATCGAAACCGATTACGTAAGCTCAGTAGCTCACTCACCACAACAGTGAATAAATTGGTGCAAGAACATATGGGGAAGGAAGAAATCGAGGTTAGAACGAAAATGAAAACCAGGGACACACCGTGGGCCAAGCCCACGCACCAAGCCCACGCAGACACAAAACACACTGAACGTGGCAATTTCTTCATATACCTCCATGCTTTCTTCATGCACCTCCATAGTCCATGTTTTCTACATGCACCTTCATATATAACAAGTGAAATGATAATTTTGCCATGTTTCTAACTTTTTTTTGTCACTCCTCTTTCTTTTTTATTTTTGAAATACATTCTAAATTCTAAAATATAAAATAAAATTTTATATTCTAAATTTCAGAGTTTCAGAATGTATTTTCTGATTTTGAAAATATCTTTTAAACTCTAAAATTCATAATATATTTTTAAATTCAGGAAATATCTTTTAAACTTTAAAATTTATAATATAAATTATGTTTTATTGAATTTTAAAATTAAAAATATAAAATTCAGACCAAATTTTTTTATTTTAAATTTTAATGTTCAAAATATTTATGAAAGTCCTTGGAATGTTATATGTAACTGTTGGTACATTGAAAGTTCTTCATCTCATTCTATTTCTGCTAGCATAAAAGAGAATTGAATCAGAAAAATTATGTTTAGTGAATTATGTCAGTTTCCAAATATTCATCCCGGCCTATTTCGTCATAAATTAATAATATTCTTCTTTTTGTAATGTCTATTCAAATTATTGTATATGGAATATTATATAAAATTATGGCATTAAAAATGTATATATATTTTTAAATATATAAACACTAAAACAGAAATCTTCCTTCTAAACATTTTTTTTTTACTTTTTGTTAAAGTCGTATTGTAGTACCTGTGATTTAACTTATACTAAAAGTTCTGCTTACAAGTTGAGTGTAACTTTTTTTTCATTTCAAAAAATGATAATATAAATTGAGTTTAAAATTTTCAATTTAGACCAAAAATTGTCAGAGTAATTTTTTACGTAAAGTAAAAGTACAAGAGCAATTTGAAATATATTTTGAAAAACAAACAAAACATTATTAAATATTTATATATATATATATATATATTATTAAAAGAAATGAGAAAAAGTTACCTATTAGAGCCCAATACCTTTTAGGACATTAGATGCATGGCAACACATTAATATATATTTAATGAATTGGTGAAAAAGGGTGTGGAATAGTTAAATTGTGAATGAGTATGGTATGGTACACCAAAGACATAAATTGAGAAGAGTGGAACATAACCTAAAGGTATGGAATAAAAGGGTATTTAGGTGATTAAGTGAACTGCATATGAAAATGATTTTTAGACAACTCTCGGTCATTTGCGCCAGAATACAACTTTCTTACGTGGCTGGATTGGATTGCTGGTGGGTAGCGGGAAAGAGTGGAATGTGGGTGCTGCAAACGGAAGGAGAACATTGCAAAGAGGTTGGTGTTGGAGATTCCATATCGACTAGAGATTAGGACATTTCATTGTATATAAGTGGGTACAAACCTCAACCCTATGAGCCGATTTTATGGGGGTTGAGTTATGCTTAAAGTCCACTTTGTAATAGTTGGGGCGATGAACATTGCGAATGGCGATGAGTGGGGGTGGAGTGCGAAGAGGTTGCGGTTGAAGTGCAAAGCAGCGGTGGCCAGAGTACTAGGAGCAACGAGAAGGTAAGTGTGGTTTATTTTTTTAGTCTGGTAAGTGAAAATTGTGACAAGTAAGTTTGTAATGAATTGGTGATTCTTTTAAATGTTAATTAGTTGTCTATTATTTATTTGGAAATAGGTATGGGCGATTCAACATGTTTGTGTTGGGGACCGTGCTGATTGTATTGGTTTTCCACGATTTGGAGTGGTGAAGCGGTTTTCATTCAATCCCTTTTTTGCGGTTAGTGTGGATTTAAAATCGTTGTTATTTGTTTGAAGTTTTTGGTAATAATAATAATAGAGTTTGTTCTTGCAGACCCGTGTAATTGAAAAAATGAATGTGAAAGGGGGATAAAGATCTTGGACCAGTTCTGATTACACGTCCTTTTATGGAAAAGGTTTATTCTCATATAAAGGAATATCCTATTGTGATTTTGTAAGTCTATATTAGTGATGTTTAGCGTAAATAAATGTTAGTGTTGTTTAAAATGTTGATGTTCACTGTGAATTTAAAATTTTGCACTTTGTAGGTGTTTGTGCCAACAGTGTTCAATGACCACTGGTGGGTGTACGCATTGAATTGTGGTATGAGGCAATTGCATGTGCTGGACTCGATTGGTCATACAATTTAAGGTCGACACAAAATTGATAAAGCAATGGTAAATAGTTCCATGTTCTTGAATAGTGAATGAATTCATTTGGTTTGAATTTCTTTATGATTCTTGTTATATTGCATGTTGTAGGTTGTAGATTGATCGACTCAAGCACCTTCATGAAATTCTTGACAACTTCTTTGGAAAGAGTGGCCATCAAATTACATTGATAAAAGAAAAGGTTCCCCTACAACCAAATGGGTTAGTATCCAAAATGATAGTATTATTTATTTTGATTTTATATGAATTTTAATTGTTGTTTATTTAATAATTTATTTGTTGTATGCAGCTTTGATTGTGGCGTTTTAGTTGTGAAATTTATGAAGTTGTGGGATGGTTCACACAAATTGGATGAAAACAACTTTCCTGATTACACCACAGTAATAATTACTTTCATTAATTTAGACCTTTAGCTCGACCTTATGTTGCAGAGCGTTATCATATTGCTGCACAAATTGTTGGAGACTTATGGTGCAATTAATGTACTCGTAAAAAAATGCGTTCATGCTTTCACTCCTCTGTGTTGTCGATATTCCAACCCAAAAAAATGCTTTCTGATAACAAGGGACTCAATGATGTCATTCTTCAAATAATGTACTTAACCAATTGTTGTTACTTAACTCAAACGTATTTCTAAAATTTGACAGGAAGACAAGAAATCATCAACATTTGTTGACTCATATACTGTCTTTATTGCACGTTTGATTTCCTTGTATTGAATATATCCTTGAAGTTTTTCTGGTATTTTTTCATGATGTGCCAAAGACACCACCTGTGTCGTGCATTTGGGAAAACAACTTGAATTGCATTTTTCATTGCCCTGCATTGATCGGTCACAATGTCTACGGGAGCCTGTATGACATGCAACGCAACCAACTTTGAAAAAGTCATACAAACACATCATTGTCCTCAGAAGATATCAGTCCACATCCCAACAATATTTATTGATCGTGATGATTTACACAGACAAAAGGTGCAAATGACATATCATACTTATTTGTTAAGTATGTGGAATCGAAACATAAAATGTCTGCAAAACTATCACATGTTTCCATACTTCTTGCATCAGCCCAAAATACATGACATATGTGGTTATCATCATCCAAATTCCCCATCCAACAAAATGACTTAAAAGAGTTTTTCCATCACCTTCCTTCCCCAATGCTCTTACTTTTGGCGACATAATTGTGCACATCTCATTCAACAAAGTCAAGATTGTCATAACCACCAGCAGTAAACACAAAAGACCTAAAAGTCTTGTTTATACGAACCCCAACATCATCATTTATATCAAGCACTCTTTTTGTTTGTAAACTTATTTTCCTATTACTGTGAAACAATCTAGACTTCGTCGAGCTTATATCGTGTGAGTGTTCCTCATGTACGAACATAATATACCACTTTCCTTCTTTTATGCCAACAGTTATACGAGCTGGACATTCAACGGTCTGAGTTGGTTGCGTGTTCATTTCGGCTGGAATCCCCGACACGTATTTTCCTACTCTTGCACATACCAACATAAAATACTTCAATTCCTTGTCAGGTCCTTTATTTGAACTTCGTATTTTAATGTCATATTTTCGATAAAAACTTTTGGCGCCATCTGTAGTGTGAAAACACATTCCAATTGTAGGAACAAATTCGTCGACTATATTTGGAATCGAGTCATCAACAAGGGAATCCGATTCATCAAAATAAGGCAACATACCAAGGGGTTGCAATGCGTCTTTCATAATGTTAGTACTTAAAAATAATAACCTTATTGGTTTAAATGATTATAAACCAATTTCTCTAGGAAAGTGCATATTTTTTTATCAGCAAGAAATAATAAATAAATATGGATCACTTCAGAGGTGATCCAACTCTTATACAAAATAAAAAGAAAAATAAGAAAAGACCTTACACCCGTCCTAAACCAATCTCCCAATAAAAGTTGTCGACTAACCCAAATCCTAAGAATATCACCTACACATGAACCCACCCTTGGAAACAACCATAGTATATCATCACAACAAATTCCAAAAAAACAAAAAACATAAACAAAGCACTAAGCAAAAATCTCCAACAAAAAGGGGAACTTATAAAAATCTTCTTTACAAATAACACAAATGGAGTGTAACCCACTACCTCAACAAAAATAAAGGTAATCATTTTCACATCACAAATACTTCATCTTAGAGTCTCTTAATCCTAAAAAACAAGACAAAAACTCCAAATGATGCTTAAGACCATTCTGCAAAACACACAACTTCTTCCTTTTTAAACAAGGAGTTAAAGAGGCAAACCAAAGTAAAAGAAACAAATTTATATAAGATTATATCCAAAGGATTGTCTAATAGATTAAAAAGTTACTTCTTAAGATTATAGACTACTCGCAACTAGCCTTCTTGAAGGGTGGGGAACTCTTAAATAGCATTTTGGTGGCTAATAAAGTAGTGTAAAAGGTTAGGAAGGAAAAACAATAAGAGATTACTCATTAATGTCTGATTATGAGAAAGCCCATGACCTAGTTAGATGGGATATTTTGTGTTATATGATGAAAAGCTTGGGTTTTGTAGTAAGTAGATCAAATGGATGCAAGCGTGTCTAGAATCGTCCACAATATCAATTTTAGTTAATGGTATCCTAATATAATAATTTAAACCAACAAAAGGTTTACGATAAAGGGACCCATTACCTCTATTTTTGTTCCAAATAGTTGTAGAAGGGTTGTCCAGTAATATATCAATAATTTTTATTATAATAGAAACCACTTTAAATACCAATAATATTTTTGTCTATAAAATAATCTTTAACTTAGTCAATATAATAACTAATTTTTTTATTTCTAAATTAGTTGTTATTTAATGATTTTCTTGTAGTGGCATTCATTATTCTATAACCATCCATTGCATAATTAAGCTTTAACAACCCAACAACATTTTAATTCTTTATTTCAAACATTATTTTGTTCATGTGACATCAAGCGTTTTGTTCTATAACGGAACCTAGATGAACCAAGTTACAATCAAATCATGGTGTTTTTAAGTGTTACGATATGAAGTATAAAAATTACACTCTGACTATCTTTTATAGTTTTCAATCTAATGATAAATATGATCTAACAACTTACTAGAATTAAGGTCACAAGTTCAATTCTCAATAAAACAATTACTAATAAATATTAATATTTTTCCAGTTAATTATACATGTGATAGATTCCTTCTATACCACATACAAAGAGATTAAAAAATCAAAAGAAAGAATTACTCTAATCAAAATTATATTTGTTTAATATACACTCAAAGCCAAAAAACGGTGATAAAAAAGAACTTATAAAGAAGATAAAAAAATAAAAAAATTGAATTTGAATTTTGAATTTTTTTTAGAGAAATAAAGAATAAAATGGTTATAAATATAAATATATATATATATATAATTTTAACTTAAAATTCAATATTAAATATAAAGAGACTAATTATTTTTACACAAATATCACATCTCAAATGTAAATAACCTCTTTCATATGGCTAGGGCTTAAATAATTTACACAATGTAAAGAGTTTATTTTTGTAGTAACATCTAGTCGCAAATTATTTTTAACTCTAATATATATATATATATATATATATATATATATATATATATATATATATATTTAAATCTAGAAAGGGGTAATAAGTAGGTGTAGGTGCACTTAGAAATAAAAATTCTATGTCCTTGGGTAAATGTACATTATTGATATAAATTATTTAATGAAAATGGCACTGGATTATTTTTCAGAAACGCCAAAATTATAGAATGGATTATTTACATTTTTCATTATTAATAATTGTTTTCTTTAAATAAAGGACATAAATATATTTTAATTCCTTAAAAATTGGGACATCTTTTTTTAAATTTAAAATTAATATTTTTACTCTATATATTCTGAAAGAAAAATTAAACTTAATTAGTTTGTAATTTTAAAGAAAATGAAATCCAGGTCTGAAAATTGTGAACATGTTTATGACAAAAAAAATGTATATAGTAAAACTATGTTGCATCATCTAGAGACACACTATTCAAAATGGTTTGGTGAAGATTGCTAAGTTACACCTGCAACAAGAACATTCCATTAAAAGCTTTGAAGAACCACCATTGTTGTGAAACAAGTGCAAAGAAATATTATAGTTTTTGTTTTATTTTCAAATAAAAAAAGAGGTTTTAGAAACATGGGGACCCATGAAATATCTGATTATTCACTCCATCATGATGAGATTTTGGAAGACTATGGAAATTGATTGGGGAGCCATGATTGCTGCATGGAATTCAGCAATACTATGCCACACTATACATTTATAATTGCTTCTTTCTTTCACATTACTATAACCACAATGTTTTGTATGTTTTTTTAATAGGGAAAGAATAAATAAATTATTATAAAAAAAATTAAGATAAACAAAAGATATGGAAAAGATATTTATGTATATTTATTCAACTTCCTTATCAATACAAGAAAATCTAGAATTAGATACAACTAAAATTCGTATGTAATAATTTTTGTTTTTTGAATTAAATTTTAAATATCTTACATACGGATTCTAATAATCCGTATGTAAATATCCGTATATGATAATCAGTATGTAATTCCAAATTTTCTTGTAAATCATATTAGAGAGATATGTTCCATATGATTTGCTACTTCATATGTTACGTCTATCTATGTGATTACATCAAACTATTGACATATATATATATATATATATATATATATATATGAAAAATATAATAATTCTAATAAAAGAGAAAAAAGGTTGAAAAAAAAATATATGAGATTGAATATTTTTTCTATTTTATTTTTCTTACATAAATCAAAACAAAGAGTTTGTATCATTCTACATCTATCTAAGAGACTAAATGTAAAATAAAAAATCAATAAATAATAGAATAAGAAAAAACAAAATAAAGACTAACATATAAAAAAAATAAATAGTTAATAATTAAAAAAGACAAACTAAATTAACATCTTAGTTATAGAAATCTTGTATTTATAACTTTTTTTTATAAATTATTGTGACGTATTTAAGAGATGTTTTAATCCTTAAAAATAACATATTATTAATTGGTATAGTTTGTATTAATCATGTGTTCCAACCAATAATAAATCAACGGGCTAATGATAAAATAATAATAATCCAATAATGATAAAAAAAATGTCTTACAACCTTAAAAAAATTGTATGAGAACAACTTATTCAAATAGAAATAATTACACCTTCTATAATAGGGTTTTGCATGTGTTTATTAAGGTGTGTTTTACAAAAGTAATTTAAAACTAGTGAATAGTTAATAAATTACTCATTATTTAAACAAATAATTTATACATTTTAAATTGATAGACTGATTAGAAGTGCTTAACAAAATTAATTTATAAATAAAAAATACATAAAAATTACTAATCAAACAAATAACTAACATACAATAATATAACATAATATTTTTATATTAATAAATAAATTAATTAAATAAACCACTAAATAGTTTTTCTTTTCTTTTCTCTTCTCAAACACACTTTAAACTCAATTTTATTTATTTATTGGACCAACATGTTGGGTTGCTAAGTCTCTTTTCTTATTTTCTCCTCTTTGAAGGCACAAATAAATTTTGGTTTTGTTGATGAAGAAAACCAACTTTACCTTAACTATACATCAATAGCAATAGTTTATTTTAATAGTTTTGAATTGTAGGTATACAATAATTGTACATTTTTATTCAATCATGAATATTAGTTGGTATTAATTTTATATTTTTCCATATTTTATGATTTTTTTTATAAAACTTAGTAAAAATGAGTTATTTTATATTTTCATGTGAATTTTATAAAGTTGTATGAAATATTTGCAAAAAATATTATAAAATGTGATCATAGTATTCAACAATTTTTAATCATGCATGATCTTTAGGATAATTATTGTAAAAGTTACTAAAACGTTACTCATTCTATCCACATTGATACTTGATTCAACCATTTTTTTTTATCAACAATACAAAACACAAGAATTATGCTTTGAATGAGTTAAACAAATTGTTGAATTCAATAAATAATTGTCTTTGTGTGTGTTTTATTATACTTTATATATCATAAAATATAGTTGCAGTTTTAACTTTAGAAAATAAATTAACCAATGCTTTCATATTTTTAACGATGTTAATGTCTTATTTTTAATTTGTCTCAAATAAATTATCATCATGCATGTATTTACCGAAAAAATTAATATATTCGTTAACAGAATAAAGTTTTTTCAATAAATGTAATCTATTTATTCACTATAAAGAAAATAATTAATTACTTTATTAACTAAATTATATATTATTTTAGAGAACACAAAATTATCTAAAGTGATTTTTATTATTAATAAAAATTTATAAAACCGTTTCTAAATTGATATATATTTAAGTAACAAACTTTTATCTACTAATATTTTAAATCTAAATTAGTCTCTGAAAGATTAATAGAGACTAATTTAAAATATAAAGAAGTTAGTGCCTAAAATTTTGGTAGTTAATTTGTATACCAAACAGAATAAACCCACTACCCTCAGAACCGCTCTGATACCATTAGATGTAACACCCCGGAAAATACATCTTAACTATTACAATACCGGTTCTACATATTTCCGTACAAGCTTACAGTTTTTCAAAACATTCCTAATACGTGATTAGGACATATGGAAATACAAATATTTACAATATAAGTTTCAAAATCAACG
>Ga0123342_1002180_pt1 | contig 32769 bp, 22 predicted proteins | sample Turbeawhitnodule_FD_89960 | JGI IMG/M metagenome (GOLD analysis project Ga0123342, IMG submission 89960) | Root nodule microbial communities of legume samples collected from Mexico - Turtle bean Mexico white nodule | ecosystem: Host-associated > Plants > Roots > Nodule | place: Mexico: Nepantla... | reverse complement strand
GCAACCTTATTCTCTATCACCCTCCAAGCTGTGAACAAAGCAGAAGGCAAGGCTTTGCACCTCCACAACTTACTGTAAACTGGAGGGACCTCCCCAACTGTATCCTTCCTAACTTGAACATAGACTGAGTTAACCGTAAAAGTTTTGAACCCCCAACCTTCCAAATCCTACAATCTTCCTTCCCCAGTTCCAACTTCGCCCCTTGCAACAGCTGAACCAACTGCTCCTCCAGAGGTTTCTCCCATTCGAAAAAGGATCTACGCCAAACAAAGTGCCACACCCAAACACCATCAATCCAATTCCCAAGCTCAGCCACCTTTGCATCTTTAGCCAAACTAAGGGAAAACAGTCTCGGGAAAACGACCTTCAAAGCTCCACAACTTAGGCAACTGTCATCCCAGAAAGAGATACCCTTCCCATCACCAACATCCCACTAAAAACCATCTTCAAAACTTCTTCCCCAACCCTCCGAAGCCCACACCTCCATCAAATCTTTCCACCAAAGGGAACCCTTTCTGATTTTACCCACCCCTCTCAAATTCCTCCAACCACCATATTTAGAAACAATGATTTCTTTCCACAAACCTCCTTTATCCGTACCCAACCTCCAAATCCACTTACCTAACAAAGCCAGATTAAACTTCCTAAGGTCAATAACACCAAGACCCCCATAATCACGAGGCTCACAAACTTTTTTCCAGGAGACCCAAGCGATCTTCCTACCATCAGAACCCCACTCCCAAAGGAAATTTCTTTGTAGCTGAACTAGCTTCTCTGCCACCACAAGCAGTAACTTGAATAGTGACATAAAAAATAGCGGAATTAAGGGCAGAACAGACTTTATCAAACAAATCCTCCCAACCAAAGATAAACACCTACCTCTCCACCTTGAAAGTTTACCTGAACTCTACTATTAAGACTATATTATTTTTTCACCCCATTTTAAAATAAGTATGAATGACAAAACAAACCAATACCTGCATTATAGTCAATCCCACAGTTAATCCCTCAAAAGAAATCTATCATTTAAATTATTTTCTACATCTCTAATTAATTAATTAATATTTATAAAATAAATTAAAAATATTAATTAATATTTCCAATAAAGTTTACTTACTTTTTTTACATATTAAATTATTTAATTACAATCAATAATAAAAACTTAATTTATTAATACTTTGTTTTTTGAATTTACATTAAAATATTATTTATTTATATTTTTAATTAATACAATATAAAGATTTTAATCCTTCAAAATAAATTTTATTTTAATTTTGATTAGTAAAAAACCAAACAAGTGAGTCAGTCCACCTGCGCCAACTAGTCGAGGCCAGCCCACTTGGCTATAGGCCCACTAAACTCAACCTACTTCTTCAGGTTATACATTGGTTAAACAATGTTAGTCCATTTTCGAATTCCTAAAGAACATTCATAGGTAAACAATCTTACTTAAAATTAACCAAAATAGCAAATCATAAGTATAGGGCCAGGTGTAATTGCTTAAAGGCTGTTTCTTCTTGCACCTCCATTTATCCTTCTCTCATATTCATAAATTTTCGTATTTCCAAAATTGTCTTTCTATAGTATTCTCAATATAATTCAGAAATTCTTTTTCAAATTCGTATTCAGATTTTTTTTTTCAAATTCGTAATTAGTTTTCAGATTTAATCTTAGATTACATAATCCAGAAAATGCATGAATAGTTTTCAGAATACATAATCCTGAAATCTTTTTTAAGATAAAAAGGATAAAAAGATATTTTCAGATGTTTTGTAATAGAGTGACGGAGAAACATATGAAGGTGCAGGACTTGCTTAAAAGGGCTTTCAACATATGGTGACAAATTTTTACGCTTGAACGTAAGCGTAAAATTTTGGGCCTGCAATCTCGATTTCTTTTAGGGTGTTTCAAAATTTTCCAGCAACCCATCGACTTTCAGAAAGACTGTTTTACGCTTCCTTTTTTCTAATGACTTCAGGATTATCTTTTCCAGAATTTTTTTTCCACCAGAACATACTTTCTTTCCTGAATTCATGAAATGTATTCTGTTTCGAAATGTATATAATAATGTATTTTCTAAATTAACTTTTTCAGATTCCACATTAAGGGCACAATGAGAAGAAATTAGATGGGACATTTGGTCATTTTACCTGTTTAATGGGGATGCAGGAAGAAACACCTTACTTTTAAAGAGTGCTCAGCAGCCGTGTTTAAGCAAGGCTATTCTCTTGAGCAGACATCAATGGCTTACGTTGCTTTACCACAAATTGGAGACAGAGGGCCCGATTTTTGTTTATGGCCAATGAAGCAGTTGTAATACCCCTCTGAATGCACCCCAAGGTTGAAATTGCGAGAAAACTCCTGCTAATAGCACCAAGGGAGAAATAAGAATGGGATGACAGTGAACCAATGTTGAGTTTCACTACATCCCCATCCGTCAATAGACATTAAACCCATGGGGGTGCTCACAAAGAAAGCTTATATCTCGCCCAAAAACGACTCAAGTCCATCTTGGAGAATAAGGAGTTCGCATACTAGAATTAAAATAACTTGAAGTGTCCACAATTTACAAGGCCCCAACAAGTAAATAGTTTTAAAAGCCGCAAACAGAGTAAAACTAGCATTGCACTTAACCAATTATGCATAATACCAATTCAAAAGAAATTAAATAGGTGACATGAATAAGTTCACGAGAAATTACACCGGCGATTGAGAGGAAGGGCTACATGGAAACAAGAGTTTCATCATATGGAATGTTGAAACTAAGAATCAAATTACACCTGATTATTACACTTCATTCAACTCCATCCAGTACCCATGTAAAACCTGATTAACACACTTAATTCAACTTCATCCAGGACCCATGCGTTACTTTCACTCTAATTAAAGAGTATGTAACGGCATCAAAAAATTGAAACAGTAAAGTCATTCCATTTAGTCGTGTTTCATTCCAATAATCATTAAACATCAAATTACAGAAACAAATTCATTTAAGGGTTAATAGAGAAGGCATAAAAATGAATAGAAATACCAAACATATACGTGTAAGCATATAACCAAGGCCCAACTTGCCCAAAATCACGGTTTTCTTACTTCCCTGAATCAAAAAAATTATATGAACACGTTTCGTAACGAATGTGGATGCATCTGAAAGTACGAATGATAAAGCACAGTCACCAGAGGAATACGCATCGATCGAACAATCAAGAGGTTCAATTTAATAGTGTAAACCACGGATTCGACAAAAATAACACGAAGCAAAAGAGATATAATCCAGAACATTGAGGATATAAAAACCATTTAAACTAATCAGGTCCAGACAGATAGAGATTGAAACAAAAACCAAAAACATATGACAAATAACAGATCTCAAAATCCTTTTAAACAAAAATAACCTAAGCGGTGAGAACAACGGCGCCACCGGCCTCCTTGATCTTCTTCTCAGCGATCTTGGAGATAAGTTTGGCCTTCACAACGATAGGCTGGTTCTGAGGCAAAACCCCTTTACCCAAAACCTTAAAGTAGCCGAACTGGGTGACATCGAGCAAGGGCGCCTTGTCGGCGGTGGCCTTGTCCTTGGCCTCCTGGGGGAGAAGGGACCAGAGCTTGTCGATGTTGACAATGGGGGCATAGAACTTGTTGCGGAGCTTGTGGAAGTAGCGCATACCCACCTTACCGAAGTAACCTGGATGGTATTTGTCGAAGAGGATACGGTGGTGATGCATACCTCCGGCGTTACCGCGACCTCCGGGATGCTTTCTGTGCTTTCCGATACGGCCGTGCCCGGCACTGACATGACCTCTCTTCTTCCTGTTCTTCTTAAACCTAGTCGTCATTTTCTCCTACTCTCTATCTGTTCTTCTCTCCCTCACTGTCTATATCTCACGGAGCGGCCGCACCATAGAATTAGGGTTTTGGCATTTATATAAGAAGCCTCGCTCGTTATTTTACTAATTTACCCTCCTCTTTTCCGCCCTTTTTCATTGTGGCTGTTATAATTTTCATTAACATCATCTTTGAATTTTTTTTATCACTTTTATTTTACAACCCTTTAATAATAAAATATTATATTTAAGTAATAAAAAAAATTATTAAATGTCAAATGAGAGTGTGAAAAAAACTAGAGAATCATATATCATTTCCCTTTTTAATATTCATTCTCATATTCACACAGTTCGTATGTTTTTCTTTAATTAAAAAGATTAATATGTGTTAAAAAATTATGCAATACTGTCATTTTTTTTCAATAAAAAAACTATTAAATAGTTTTCTCATAAGGCTTGAATCTCAAATCCCATTTCTTTACTCTCTATTGGCTTTCTTTTTTCTTCATGTTTGTTTTTCTCCCTTTATTACCTCGTTCCTTTTCTTTCTTTTTTAATCTGCGGCTGATTCTCAAGTTTTTCATAAATAAATAGTACGATGTAGAAGACTTATTAGACAATTTATCTTATGAGAATTTCAAATTCAATTTATTTTATTAAATTTGGATTAAATATTTTAAAAGTCCAAATGTTGAGCCTATCGAGATTTAACATAAGGACATGTTTAATAAATTTATCTTTCCAAATATTTAATATTTAATATAACTACATGTCTAAGGTTCAAACATTAAATTATAATGAAGTTAAAATAATATCATACTCATTGATCTATGTATTGACTGTAAAAAAAAAATAATTGTTACTAGTCGATGTTCAGTGACATTTGGAAATGAAAAAAAAAAAAGCCTCTAAGAAGCTTGGGTACTTTACATATTTTAATTTTATACAAATGTGGTTTAATTTTAAACTTACACGAAATAATATTATAATTTAAAATTTCTAAAAGTTAGTGTTATTAAAAATGATATTTTCAATGTTTATAATTTTTAATAACGAGAAACATCTAAGTAAGATATTTATTATCAAAAATCAAACTTATATTTATTAAATGTTGGTATAAAAACATTAAAATACATAAATTAAAAAGTAGTAAAGTTATTATCAAAATCAAATTTATATATATTACTGAATGTTGATATAAAAAAACATTAAAATACTGATTAGAAATGCTAATACTAATTTTAATACAGATTAGTCATATAGTTATACTCAATATAGTTGTAAACAAACTTGTTTTGGTTAATTTTATCTTTAATTTTAAAAAGCTTTAAAAAAATATCAATTAAATAACTGAATTTATATATTATAGTCGTGTTTGAATTTAGTTGACTTGTTATATAAAATAACACACTCAACCCAGTAATCGATACGACAAACTGAATCGTTTGAATTTAAATCTTGGTTATTTACTGAGTTGTAATATTATCCAAGCATTAACGTTAGAATTGGTAAAATAACAACTTACACTACCTTTGAAACTCATTGGTTAGTTAATGGCAAAGTATAAAACAGAGGAAAGAAAATTGTGTTAATATTTTTTTTTCTACTATTACAATAAATTTTAATTCAAAACTTCTATTTCACCTTCTTTTTCAGTGAAATTTATCAAGAGGGTAAAAACATATATTTTCCATTCTCTCAAACCAAATGATAATTGGAGAAATTGAACTATACTTCTTCTCGATTTTAATATTTTCTCCCATGCCAAATTAGGGTAGAGACAGTAAATTAATATTTTATATTTCATCATCTATTATCTAGCTTTACTGCTCTTATCAAGTCAAAGGAGGAAATAGGTATATACATGTATCAATCATCCATGACATGCTTTCCAAACTTATGTCCTAGTAAAATTAATTTTTGTCCTAAATCCAACAGTGTGTTGTTTCAAATGTAATTGTGGTCAAATGCAAGCATGCTCAAAATTCAACCACCACAACATAGTAAAAACTCAATTTGCCTAAAGCAACACCAAAACTATAGATACTGCCAAGGCCTCTTCGAACCTAGAGGAATGGCATTGGAACCTGATGTTAAACCTCGATTTCCATAGCCTCCGCGTCCTCTTGTGCGAAAACTTCCCCCTGATCCTACAAAATTGTAAGAACTATTTACAGGGCATCCTAATAAAAATCGCAAACTTCAGTTTCAACAAGAAATTCTTATTACCAAATTGACCAGAACCAGCTGACCGAACCAATGCAGACAATGCAGGACTCACAACCTGACCAGCATCTTGTAAAATCTTGATCAGATCCCTAGCAAACTTGGCATTGCCGTGTGTAAAAAATGTGTACGCAGTTCCTTTGGCCCCTGCACGACCAGTTCGACCAATTCTGTGTACATAATCTTCCAGGCTTGATGGAAAATCATAATTGATCACACATTTAATGTCCTTCACATCTACAAGCAAAGCAACAAAGGAAACATCATAAGAAATTAAGAGTAAGGTTTAAATGGAGAAAATTTAAAAAGCCCTTATCCCTGAGCTGTAAGATTCTAGAGATCAAATAGATCAAACTCAACACATTCATCACATCAATGTGCCCACCTTAACCTTCCAGGGATAAGGAGCTACTTCACCATCATGCCACCCACATCCAATTATTGACTAAGCATGTATGAGTCGACCGGGCTGCAAATACAATCAGCTCCATAATTGTGGATGGGGGATCAATGACTACGTCCTTAAAAACGTATGACAGGCATATGATCTATATCTCTTCAGTCTACACTATCAAATTATTGATAACTAACCTCCAGTCAAGCATGTAAACCACCATGCATTAACCCATTCTATGAAATCTACAGGACCACACGTGATATGCTACCTCAGAAGTTATAGATCAATATCCAAGCCATATCAAAGGAACTCTGACCCAGGAATCTATATAACTTGACATCTAAAAAGTTAGTTCCCAAATTAACAGAAACATCTACTGATTGCAGCAAAACAATTTCACCTCAGTAAGTATGCAAGTTAGTAATCCCTTGGTCAAGTTACAGGCAGTTCCAACACACTAACAATATGGCCCGTACACACCCAAACCACAAATTATATCGAGGAGAACTGGACAGCAGCCGGCCAACTTGCCCTATGGTTAAAGTTTTAGACCTAGATAAAAAATCCTAAGCTTCTAAACACAATGATCCTACCAAGACCCCGTGCAGCAACATCAGTGGCAGTCATTATTGGACTTCTGCCACTCTTAAATTCAGCCAAGACCCAATCCCTCTCAGCCTGGTTTTTATCACCATGGATGGATAGTGCTGGCCACCCATCCATTCTCATTTGTCTCGTAACTTGATCACATCCCTTTTTAGTCTCCATAAATATTAGAACTCGGCTCCCGTCCATCACTTCTTTCAGCAGTCTGATTAATCTGCATTTTCAAGCTAAAGTGTTAATTTGGAAAGCATAAACACTTGTCACTGTCTATTATCACTGAGAACACAAACCTATTATATTTCTCCATGTCTGTTACAACTTCAACAACTTGATTTATAGATTGATTTGCCTTCAGGTTTGGTGACCCAACAATTACCTATAGGATCATGATATCCCACAAGAAAATGCACTCATCAATAATCACCCAAATGACATCTAATTAAGTCAATTCACAGCACAAAGATTATTGTTTTCTTTGAAAAAATAGCAAATACAAATTTAGATACCCATAAATGATAAATAAAAATAGAGAAGTGGAATCACTATTGCAGTAACCTTGTATGGATTGCGGAGAAACTGCCTTGACAGAGTCTCAACCTCCCTTGGCCATGTAGCACTCCATAATAATGTTTGTCTATCTGGTCGAATCTGAGATTTCAAATCACAAATTAATAAAATGTGCCTTTTATACATAATCAGTATGAAAACGACACATGTCATATAAGAATGTGATCAATATAAATCTATAAGTCATACAAACTATTCATGAGAATGGTCAAGACTCAAAATTAGAGGTTACTTAATAATACAATCACTAAAAAAAATTGAGCATATTTATCCATCTTGATCATTTAAAATTAAATATGATTGTGGTTCATATTGACTGTTTTTATTTCTCGCTATTAAATAAATATATGTATTTTATATTATTATGTGCCTTGTAATCATCAGTCAGTCTTTTTATGCCATAGCCGGTTAAGTAGGTGCAAAAGTCTGCACTCCTGCTATCACAAATGTACAGTTAATACTTGTAACACACATGTATAGCTAAGTGAAAACTCAAGTTTTCCCTCTAAAAAGTTCAGATTTAAGTTGATATTGGTGTGGGTTCCAATCCAGCTCTAATATTTCAGTCACCGCCATCACCAAGGTTATCAAACTCAAAAATCTATTAAAATTAGTTTACTTCATATGAAAAAAAGTATTTCAATAAAAAGATATGGAGTGTCCTAATCTTCCCAAGTTAAAAAGTTTCCCCAATTAAAATGTCCCAAATCTATTGTCGAATTAAAAAATTTCCCCAATCTACTACCCAATCTCCCCTATTAAAACAAGATTTCCCCTATCCATTGCCCTAATCTCCCCAATTAAAAAGCATCCGTAACAGCAACCAAAAATGCACCAGCACCGCCACCATGAAGAGTCTCACCTACTAGATGACCACTGCACAATGGAAACTCAGCAACCACACACAACCATCGCACAACCACTAACATGACCATTGCACAATCAAAACTAAGACAAAGGTGAGCACAAACAGAGGTGAGGTGAGCGATCATGGACAAAGCAAACGACCACGAACACAAGTGAGGCAACCACAAACGCAATGAACAACCACAGCACAGCGACCTCAACCACCGTGCAAACCCTAATCTGAACTCGCCAACTCAATCACAACCTCACGAGTTCATGGAGTTAACAACGAGTTTGCTCCTAAAACAACTTTGCTTCCAAGTTAACTTGTTCAAGGTGACTTGGAACGTAAACTCGAATGAGTTAACTTGCGAGTTTGATAACCATGGTCGTCACTGCTAGAGGTGGTTGCCACCTTCCATTGCCAACCACTGCAATCTGCCGCCACCCAGTGTTATCAATATCGGATAACGGTTTATATCGGAGACCCCAAAAACCCTTTACAGAATTATAACGGACAACATAACGGGTTATGGCGGAAGCATTACGCTTAAAAAAAAATATAAATATATATAAATAACTTCAAAAATAATGAAAGTGTAGTGGCTGTCTTTTAAATGGGCCCAAAATAGGGCAAAAAATCTAATTTAAGTAATTTGTGATTTTTTATTAGGGTTTCAGCGGCACATTGCTGCAAAGCATTCAATATTTAAATTATATTTAATTTTATTACGGTTTTTTAGGTTAAAGTTGAAATGGGCCTTTGGCCCAAAAAGCCTAATTTAAGTATTTTGTGATTTTTTATTAGGGTTTCAGCGGCACACTGCTGCAGAGAATTTAAATATTATTAGGTTAAAGTTGAAATGGGCCTTAGGCCCAAACTTAAGTTTCTTCAAAATTAGGGTTAGGTCATGCGTCGCCGGCTCAATCTTCCTTACGTTCAGCGCCGGCTCTGTCTTTCCTCACTTGTAGCGCCGCCGCAAGCCCTTTTTCCTTAAGCGCAGCCCCGCCGCAACTCCCGTCTTTTCTTCGCTTTTTTCGATATCTCTGATATCCGTTAGCACTCCGACATGGCAATAGCGGCCGCCATGAGAAATCCAATTCGCCACCGCCTTGTTGTGGCAGTGGTCAGGAATTCCGCCACCGAAATCCGTCATGGCGACGCCATGACCTATACCGATAGGTGATAACACTGCACTTGACACCTTAGAAACCTTATGAAACATCTTCTTTGGGTTCCTCTTAGAGTTCCAAAGCTGAAAAAGAGTGGGAGTTTATCTGAACTAATTGAATCTTTAGCAATGACATCTACTTGAAGAAGAAGAGGTCGTGCAATCCGTGGAGGATGTGGTGGTAGAAGTGGTTTCCCTTAATGTTCATAATATAAAAGGGTGGGACATACTCAAGAAAATTGTAATGCTTTGCTTGTCTTACCTAACATGGTGGTAGAATTGGTTGCCCTCAATGCTCGTACTATAAAAAGATGGGACATACTCAAGAAACTTGTAATGCTTTGCATGGCTTACCTCAAGAAACTTGTAATGCTTTGCATGGCTTACCTGACCAAGCAGCACAAATATCTAAATCTGAAAAATTTAAGCCAAAGTTTTCTAGTGAGGAATATCACTAATATCTTAAGCTAAAACCCAAGAGCCAAGCCCAATCATCTTAGTTGTCAAGTGCAGTGTTATCACTTATCGACCATGACGTCGCCATGACGGATTTCGGTGGCGGAATTCCTGACCACCGCCACAACAAGGCGGTGACGAATCGGATTTCTCATGGCGGTCCATGGCGGCCGCTATTGCCATGTCGGAATGCTAACGGATATCGGAGATATCGAAAAAAGCGGAGAAAAGACGGGAGTTGCGGCGGGGCTGCGCTTAAGGAAGAAGGGCTTGCGGCGGCGCTATAAGTGAGGAAGACCAAGCCGCAGCAGCGCTGAACGTAAGGAGGATGGAGCCGGTGGCGCATGACCTAACCCTAAGTTTGGGCCTAAGGCCCATTTCAACTTTAACCTAGTAAAATTTAAATATTTAAATGCTCTGCAGCAGTGTGCAGCTGAAACCCTAATAAAAAATCACAAAATACTTAAATTAGGCTTTTTGGGCCTATTTAAGTTTTTGAGCCAAAGGCCCATTTCAACTTTAACCTAAAAAAATCCTAATAAAATTAAATATAATTTAAATATTGAATGCTTTGCAGCAATGTGCCGCTGAAACCCTAATAAAAAATCACAAATTATTAAAATTAGGTTTTTTGCCCTATTTTGGGCCCATTTAAAACATTATAATTACACACCACATTTTTTATCTAGGTGACGGCCACTACACTTTCATTATTTTTGTATTTTTGAAGTTATTTTTATATATTTATATTATATTTCTTTTAACCGTAATGCTTCCGCCATAACCCCGTTATGTTGTCCGTTATAATTCTGTAAAGGGTTTTTGGGGTCTCCGATATAAACCGTTATCCGATATTGATAACACCGTTATAATTCTCAATCAAGGGAGAGTCAAGGTTCATCGATGTTGATCCATGTGCTTCTTTCCATATTTATAGTAATAATTCCTCATTTTCATCTATTTCTTCACCCAAATTTCCTCATTCAATCATTTTTCCAAACGAACCATTAAATCAAGTATCTTCCTGGGTCTTTGGTTCCACATGTTTTATAAATGATGTCACCCCATATCTACACAAACTTTCTACAAGAGCTATTAAATGTGTCTTTCTAGGATATTCTCATCAAAAGGAGTATAAGGGTTACTCTCCTAACACCAAAAGGTACAACTATGGTCCAAGACACGTGATCCTAACAAGGGAGACTTGAGCAGGAGGGGGGCTAAATTTAGTTGGCAAACTATAAGAAACACACAAATGGAAATAGATTCATGGCCTACAATTTTCCACTACTCAATAGTTACTAGTTACGGGTTAGTTGCAAACAGTACCTGGCCTACAATTTTCCGTATCTGAGGTTCAAAACCCATGTCCAGCATTCGATCAGCTTCATCCAAGACAAGGTAAGTCACTCTTTGAAGGTTTGTGTGCTGAGCTTCCAACATATCTATTAGACGACCAGGTGTAGCAATAACAATCTCAACGCCTACCAAGCACCAAAATCTAGTCATCATGTTCATGTTATTCCAAAATTATGATCATACAGTAGGTTACACAAGGTAAACCAAGTACCTCTTCTTAGCTCACGAATTTGGGGGCCCTTTGGTGCACCACCATAGATGCACGTACTTCTACAATTTGTTCGTGACCCAAATTTCAGAGCCTCTTCTTGAATTTGAATAGCAAGCTCTCTTGTCGGTGCTAATACTAAGACAATGGGACCATCACCATGTGCTGAAAAATCAGCAAACACATTTATCATAACATAATAAAATGGAAACTTAGCATATGACAGAGTCCGCAGGGAACCAATACATACACAGTCGAGGTTGAGCATTGACGTGCACTAAAGCAGGAAGCAAATACGCCAAAGTTTTACCCGAGCCAGTCTCAGCAATGCCAATTAAATCTCTACCCTTCATTGCCATAGGCCAACCCTGAGCCTGAATTGGAGTGGGCTCAGCAAAACCCAGATTGGCAATGACCTCAAGGCAATAATCTGACCCGACAAACAACATCACATCCAATTAGACAAAGAACATCAATAAGTAACATAAACAAGAACAAAAAAGACAAGGCAAGAGAATAAACAAGTGAAATACCAGGAAAATTCGCCTCGTGAAACATCCGTACAGGTTTCGGCACATCATGCCCTTGCACGGTGATCTCTCTACAAGCACGGTAATGCGTAACTTCTTGCTCAGTCATGGCTCTCACCGCAGGGCACTCAACGTAAAAATTCTTCTCAAAAGGGACCAAATTCCTAAAACTCTGCTTCGGAAGTGTAATGTTGTTCAAATCGTCCCTAGAAGAACCACCATCGTGTCTACCTCCTCTCCTGGAGCCCCTAAAACCTTGAGCCCCGCCTCTACCACCACCACGACCTCTTCCACCGCCGCTACGACCTATGTCGTATTTTCTATCACTCATGTGACCATTGCCCACTCTAGCACTACCTCGTCCTACGCTAAACCCCCCAGGAGGGGGCACAAATGATGGAATCGGAGCAAGGGGTGCGGATCCGAACCCGTTGGGTCTAAAGGCGCCGTAGGGAACCGCATCGCCGCGACCGCCAAAAGACGGCGGAGGAATAGATCTAACGAAATCACTATGACAAGAGAATGACAAAAACATTAGTTTTTTACGTTAAACGATTGCCAACGAAGAAAATAAAGAATAGGAGAGCGTACCTGCGACGACCATGAAAAGAAGCGGAATCAGAGTATCTATTCTCGTAAGGGTTCATCTCGCAAAACGCTAGGGTTCAGGAAAAAAAACCTAATCGAATGAATGTTAAGGAGTTGGTGGAAGAAAGAAAAACGAAAAGAAAAGGAATAAAATTAGAAGGGATTCCAGAACAGCAACGCTCAAGCTGCTATTTGACAGTGGAGGGAAAGGGACAGGGTTCTTTTACTTATAGACACGTCCTACTTTGCTGGTTTCCGTGCCAGTTGCCCATTCAAATTCTCGCCTCCACCTTTCAAACCTCTTGCATTTATGCACCAATATTTTTTTCTCACAAGTAAGTAATTGTATTCTAACAGGATTTTGATTCAAAGTAAAAATATGTAATTCTGAGGATAAGAAAATTAATTTATTACGAAATTTAATAAAATTAGATATCATATTCATAAGTTCATTGATAAGAGGCCAACTAATTTGATTTTTTTGTACTTAGAATTGATAGTTTAAAAGATAAGTATAAAATCATAAAGGTATGTAAAATTATATAATTTTTAATTATTTGTATAAAAATTTACAATAATTTTAAACTTTTTTATATTTTTATTTTTCTCAAGTTTTTTGAAATTATTTTTCATCTATTCTTTTCATAGATCTTTTGTGTTACTCATCAAAATTAATTATACTTGACCAAATTTTGTTTTATAATTTTTTCTAACTTTCTTTCTTTGATTGTATATGTAAATATCCCAAAGTTTCACTTGTTTAATAAGTTAAAGAATTAATTTAGTTTAATGTTGCTTATGAAGCAGATAATTGTATGGTAATAGAAATTAGACTAAGAACAGGAAATTGTTGTGAAGTATTTTTTGGAATATGAAACTGCGTATTAATAATTTGACAAGTAAATATTGTTATTTAATGTGATTTCATACTAATTTAGGTTATTTTGAGTTCACTTTCTTGTTCCATTAAACTCATGAGTTAAATTTTTTTTATTGTCATTGTCATCAATCTTAATCATTAAATTATCAGTTCTTTTTAGAACAAATCCTAAATATATCTTAAATTACAATTCTATGTCATCTCAACAAAACAAAATTTCATTCTTCATTCTTAAACAAAAAATTTATTGATTTTCTTATTTTAAGAAGTCACAAGTGTTTTTCAACCTCTTACAACTTCAAATTAATATGGTTTTATTTAGATAATTTTAAATATTTTAACATTATGCATACGGGAATGAACTTGTGAAAGCAACTTAAGAAAAACAAAATGTTCCTCAAAAAATGAATTTTCAATTGGTTTTTGATAAAAGGAAAAAATTCACCTAAAACTTAAAAATGACTCTTTTTAAGTCAGGAGTACAAAGATGGTAAATTCTTAACCGTATAAGAGTTAAGATAATGAGATTACATAAATTATACTTCGTGGAAAGTGAGTATTTATAAATTGATCAGATGATATTATTTGAGTTAATTGTTATGATCATTAATGATGATAAAAACTTGGTTAAGAAAGTCATGTAGTCGTCTCGAACTTCTGACCTTAAGGTGGGTAGATACACATACATATTGGATGTTTAAAACAAAATTATGATAAATATAATTTCATATTATACAAAATATTTTTTAATAAATAAAAAATTATTAATAATACACAATCATATAAGTAGCTTTAATTGTATTTTAAATTAAAAAAAGTTGTCTATACAGTTTACACAATAATAGAACATAAACTGTATCACTCATATATTTAAGACAGAAATTCCCTCATATCTATTTCCCAGACAAACTCACAGTATAGTTTTGTTCCCAAAAATAAATAATATGATGGACATGAGTTTTCTATGTAGTTCACACAATTACTTTAGGCCTATGCTTGGTGGTCCGATTTAGTTCCCCATGATTGAAAGTTGTAATTTTCATTCGTCAGTAGTTGACCCAATTCTTGTTTCTGTTGTGAGAAATGTACTATCTGCCATCATCTTCTCTCATGCACCCTGTATGTAAGCAAGGTATTGTAGATAGAGTGTGAGACTATGTAAAATGAAACATACTGCAACAAAATAAGAATGAAATGAAATATATAGCATAATAGCATGCATAATTTAATTTGTTATCGAAACATATATCATAATATCATGCATTGCTGAAATCTATACCTTCCCCGTATAGCTTCCCTGTCTAACTTATTTATTCTACATATCTTTATAGCAAGAGTTGAGAGAGAAAATCAATAGTTGACTGAAGTGGACTTGCCTGAAAAGCACATGCACGGTAAGAAGTTGCTTTTGGAGTGATTTTTACTCTGTGATGCTTGGCCATAGGATACCAAGCCATCCATGTAAGGATCAGACACAAACACCTCGCCGTTATAAACCAAGTTAACTTCGCAGGTATTCGGTGCATGTTTCTTTACGAACTCTCCTATGCTCAATTTGTTGTTGCGCCTAATCCAAATAACAAATTAGAGAAAGAAGATACAAATTCCTTAATCTTTGACATCTGCTTGTCACTTTCTCATATCAAGGACACTTTCTTCTAATTACAAAAAATGTGATTAGCTGGTTTTCTGACATATTATAGCTGCATTACTTGTTGGTGTGTCTAGCAGAACATGCCTACTCAGGATAAAATTTTACCCCATATCATCCATTTGTGAAAGAAATCCAAGCAGTGATAGCATACCGTGTGTAAGGTAGCTTTTTGATTCCAATGACAAGGTTGGTTATGTTAAGTATAGAGATGAGATCCAGAATTGCTTTTCCTGTGTCATTGCTCTCCAGAAGCAACGTTTCTGCTATTACCTGGGAGAGGAAAGAACACGGAGACAAATAGGAATTGGTAACAAAATTAGAATTAGATTAATTTAGTATGGTTTGTGGTCTAAATAAACTCTAGAGATATCATAGTCATAAAGGAATCAAGTCAGTACATTGGCTTCATTACTCATCTTAATGTACTTCTGCAAAAGATCCTTCCTCTTGTTGTTCACTTCATTCACGTATAGTCTTACTTGCTGTGGGGTCAGTTGACTTCTTTCTAACCTTCCAACTATCAGATATGTTATATATTACCACCAAGCACATATAATTTGAGGTTTTGAAATTCAGAGTTTGAGATGTATTCTTGATGGACAATTCACCACTTTGAAACATTCATGCTACAGTTTATACTAGATATGAATAGTATCATACAAGACAACATAAGTAAACTCAGTTATAGTAATATAGCAATGGCATATTGGTATTGTGTCGCTAAAGAGAGAGCATAATACTAAAGAATGACGTGAATTGTCTCTCAAGATGTAGGTGTCACTAGAACATATTCCAAAGGAAAGGTTCCCTACAAAATCTGTTGCGTGACAAAGTACTAGTCTACTGAACTCAAATGGAAAAGATTAATGGTTACCTGGAGTAGGAATCGATGTGATTGGAGAAGAGACGTGGATAAGAAAAATCCGGGAACCGGGAGAAACAGCATGATCAAGAGTCCATTTCACAGCATCCAAATCATCTTTGCCAACAGCGACATAAAGATCATCAACCCTTCTATCTTTGTTTATTGTTATGCTGTTGCCATCCTCAACTATTTCCACAATCTCTGTTGACAACGTCTGCATAGAATAGCGGCTATAGTCACCGTTTTCTTGGCCAAGCACCTCTTCATTAACCCCGTTTCTGGTACTAAATAAACTTTTGATTTCTTCAAATGCTCCAGAAATTTCAGGAGTCATTATTTCTTGGGAGTTATACACGTAGGAATCTCTACCAGCAGTAAAATGGAAGCCATTAACTCCATTTCTGTCACTTCTCTTGAGATCCCCAAATACTTGCGCAGTTTCTGACAACCATATTGGTCTAGAATAGTAATCCTTTGCTTCTCTTGGGGTGTGATTCACATCTTCCATATCTCTGTCTCTGTCTCAACTTCTCTCACATTACAAATGAGGGTAGGAATACAAAGGAATTATTTGTTGATTCTAAATTGGCCTTAAGGCTTCGTTGCTATCAAAGCCTCAAACTCTCTTTTGTCAATTTAAGTAAATATTTTAAGGTGAAAACTTTTCTGTCAATATCAACAGTTCATTGGACATGTCATACTATGCTGACCCCTTTTGCATTTTTTTTAGCGTGTGTGGCAATAGTGTCTTTTGGCTATTAGTTGTAACAATGTAGGCTTCTTGCTATAATCGCTTTAACTTTAACCCTTGAGAGGGTTAGTTAGGACCATATCATTTTTGGCTATGTACTTCTAACTCTGAAAGTAAGGTTTTGGTGTACTAGTCTTTGAGAAATCTAGCATAGTTTCTAAGGTCATAATGGTAGCAATGGAATGTAAGGGTTACATTCTCTAAAATGATCACATGGGTGCTTGCTTTATTGCCAGCTTAATCCCCGAAGTTTGGATCAGAATGTTTGAAGAAAAAAGACAATCAAGCAGGTAGCAGAAATTTCTGACATGTTATTTACAATGAAGAAACTAATACAGGGAATTGTGTATCTTGCTTACAAAGGAATATCCTTTCGAAGATGTCAATGCTAGAGTACCTGAACGCCTTAAGCTGTCGTGTATAATATTTTAAGGATATCTAATAATCGCATTGTTTACTTAAGGTGTTAACATTCCAATGACTCTTGGAACATCATATGAATTAGCAATCATTTGGATGCACTTGAAAAGACCTTTATTTTCGATGAGATGCAAAATCAGCCTTATTTATGATGAAAAATATTGTTTTTCTAAATATCACCTTAGACCAAGTCAAGTATAAACTGAGACTCGACTAAAAGAAGTTAGTGTGAAAATATATATTTTGATAAGTTACTAAATTAAGTTAAAGAATATACAAGGTTGGTTTAGTAATGAAAGTGAATGGGAGGTAAGGATAGAACAACGTTTAAATTTTCTATTAACTACAACTACCCACTAAACAATTAATATATGCTGATAAAAAAACTAACTTAATTTAAATAATATTATATAAGATATTAGAGGTTAATTAAATATTTTTAAGTGGCTTAAATATAATTCTCTTTTATGTTTAACGTGAAACTATTTTCTCTATGTGCTGAAATAAAATAATTGATAAAATCTACGTTTTGACTTCACATAATCAAAATATTTTTATGTTTATAAGCAATTATGTTTTGACATTATTTTTCAATTCTCTTTCCCAAAAACATTTTCACTAAAAGTTTTCTAATTACTCAACTTCACAAGTCTAAGTCAAAAGCCCACATGAAGTTCACTACATTTTTTTTGTACATGACCTTTCAACCTACAAGCTCAAGTTTGGATAAGTAAAAAAAGTGAGTAGCAATTGATACTGTGTTAACCTACACCGCAAAACGAGTGCCATTGCATTTTGCGTCCCATATAATAATGTTGTAAAAAATTAAATTTTTAATTTTATCTTTCAAAAAAATATATTCTAAAATGCATTTTAAAATGTATTTCTAGATCAAAAATGCATTCTGAAATACATTCTAAAATGTATATGTAAAATGCACATTTTCAAAATAGGATCTGAAAATATAACTCAAAATGTATACAAAACTTACAAGATCACTCAAACCAGAATAATTTTTACATTTTACTACATGGGTGCAACTTCAAAGTATGGGATGCAAAATGCAATGGTCCAAAACAAGTAAGCTTATAACCCTGTCTACGACTTGTCCCGGTTCGACTATAAAATTAATTCAAAAGACAGATTTAGTTGAAAGATGTAAAATATATAAAAAATTTAGTTAAATATGAACTTTTTATTAGTATTAAAAAAGTTAAATTTATAAAATAAACTAAAATTACAAATATATATATATATATATTATTTCTAAAAATATTTAAATATTTAAAATGTTACATAATAAAAACCTTTAAACACATTTTTAATACAACTGTTTAGCCCGTCCTAGCTTGCTAATAACGTCCATTAGATTGGTGGGTCATTAAACTAAAATTTCACTTGGCTGAATCTAAATTGTAATCCCTATTAGAAGACATAAAAAATTGGCAATAATATATATATATATATATATATATATATATAAAGGGTGCTTTTAACGAGTTGAATATAAGATATTATTTTTCTTAGCATTTGATTGTTTTGTTATGATATTGTTTTAAGAAAATAACAAAATATTAGGAAAGGAATGTGTTTATAAATTTTCTTCTAGTCAAAACTAAAGAGCAAGATAATCTGTATCCTTTTATTGCCAATCAATTTTTTCTGAATTGAATTAGAAATAACATAAAACTGATTGCATATAAGCAGTTTTATAAATGATTTTGAATTATTGAAATAACATATTATAAACTAGTTTGGTAAGAATCAAATATTTAAAGCATGAGATAATCTCAAAAGTTGGAGATTGGGCCAAAGTGTAAGTGATTCCTTATGTTAAGAGGAGTTGATTGATTTGGACTAGGATAGACCGATAGAGGCAAAGCAGAGTACGAAACGAAGTGAATATGGATGGAGGAGGGAAAGTGTTGGTGGCAGGGACCGGAATCCCACTATCTGATTCGGAAGAAGGAACCATCCAAAAAGAAAAAAAAAAGGATGATTATGATCAAGAGAAGTCACATTAGCCACAATTAGATGAAAGAAGTGTGATGTAAGATGATTGTGTTGTGTGTGATAGTGTCACTGTGTACTAATTACTCAGTTACACCTTTAGCCCAAATGTCAATTGCTAAATGAGAATTCAAGTTATCCGGTAATGATGAAAACCGAGAATCAAGTTGTGGACATAATCAATCCACCATGTTTTTCTTTTAACAATCGGATATACAAATCTTGTGACCTGTGTCTAACAAATTTAAGGTCAAACTATCGATAGTACAAAAGGGATTCAAGATATTCTTATTCTTTAATGCATAAAGATTTGTTTTCTTTAATATACGCAGATGGGTTTCAAAATTCAACTGATGGAGCCGCCAAACACCTGGCTTGAGGTCGGAGGAGTTTGTGAAATTAGCACAAAAAATAGTACAATAGTGTGAGGTATTGCAATTGGTGAAAAACATGTGGTGCATGTTGATATGCAAACATAACTTACTCTAATGACATACATGAGACGTGTGAAACAAAAAATAAAGAAAACCAGAAAAACAGAGAGACGAAAAAAAATAAAGAAAGCAAGAAAAAGGTAAAAGAGAGAAAGGAAAACATACAACTAAAAGGAAGTGGCGGGGCCAAAACATTACTTCCTGAATGGCAACCAATATTCCAATTTAGATCCCTTTATATATGGATCTTTATCGCATTGAATGAAGTGAAAATAAAGAAAAGCCTGTGGCGAAGGGAGATCAGTCAAAGATGACAAGCAGCACCGCTTTATTTGCTGCTATTCTAAAACTTCTGATCATTTTCTTATTCGCAGCTTGGGTTTCTCTTTGGTTTCTGAAGCCAACCCAAATATGGACAAGAAAATGGAAACAATTAGAAAATAGCGCAGATAATACAATTTTTGGATACTATGGTAAGAACGCGGAATCTCAACTTCAATTATTCATACCATGTGTAATCCTTTCTTCTGTCTCTTCAATGTAACTGTTACTGCAAAACTGCTCCTCAAATTCCAAGAACTTATGGTCAAATGCTAGTCAGATGTTAAAACATGGATCATACTTTTCTGCAGGTCTTAGCTTCGCTGTGTACACGTTTCCAATAATTGCTATTGCAATAATTGGACTTCTTTTATTGGATTTAAAATCTGGATACGAAAGCAGGTAATAATATGCAAACTTCAAGGGCTGTTCAATTATTATAATGGACATTTCTCTTCAAAATCTGTTTCCTCGGTACTACAGAAGCGCAAGGAGTCCATCAAAATCAAACTTCTTCTCAAAGCCACTGGTGGTGAACAGCACAGTGGGAATCTTATCCATTATTGAAGTACTGGTAGCTTTCCTTTTTATTGTCTTCTTAGTATGGACCTACTACTCTCGTATTTCTGCAGACTTCAAAAAGTTGGTGCCATACAAATCACTGAAGTTGAATACGTAAGTGTTCTTGATACGCTTATGTTGGATTGGTAGAAAAGCTATTATTTCACCGAGTTACTATCTTGATTTCAGATGGCAACTCAAGTATCACAGAGTAGCTACCCGGTTTGGCTTGCTATCAGAAGCTTGTCTGGCTTTGCTGCTCCTTCCTATTTTAAGAGGATTGGCTGTGTTTCGCATACTTGGCATTCAGTTTGAAGCTTCCGTTAGATATCACACTTGGCTCGGAACTGCAATGATACTTTTTGCTACAATACATGGTGCAAGCACTTTGTTGATATGGGGGGTCAGCCACCATATTCAGGATGAGGTGAAGTCTAAATCATGTACCTTCTGTTATTTTAATTCGGAGGCGTTTTCTTTACCGGACAGATTTTTCAACATTAATTGAATATAGGCTCAGTACTTGTGCAGTAGCTAGTGATTAGTTTTCTCCTCCTCTCATCATATTTTTCAATCAGATGTGGAAGTGGCAAAAGACTGGACGCATATACCTCGCGGGGGAGATAGCACTTGTTGTGGGGCTAGTCATTTGGGTCACTTCTCTTCCCCAAATTAGAAGGAGAAAGTTTGAAATCTTCTACTACACACATCATTTCTATGCAATCTTTCTTGTATTTTTCTTATTTCACGGTGGGGATAGGCACTTTTATACGGTTTTCCCAGGAATATTCCTTTTTAGCCTTGACAAATTGATCCGAATCATACAATCAAGTCCAAAAACTAGCATGGTTTCTGCTAGAATTTTTCCTGGCAAAGCTGTAGAGCTAATTCTGCCCAAAGATCCAGGTATTTAGTTTCTTTATACCAGTCTGAAATTGACCATTAGAATTGCATAGATCAGGGGGAGATTATTTAAACGGCTTTTTAACGATTTGCAGGGCTGAAATATAACCCTACAAGTGTTATATTTTTGAAGATACCAACCATATCTCATCTTCAATGGCACTCTTTCAGTATAATATCTAGTTCCAGGGCTGATGACCACATTTTGTCAGTGATAATAAAATGTGAAGGGTGGTGGACTAATTCTCTTTACGACCTGATACATGCTGAACTAGACAAAACTGAAGATAAAAGGAAGGGAATACCTGTTGCAATCGAAGGACCTTATGGACCTGCTTCTTTAGACTTCTTGAGGTGAGCAAAGACATTATACTTAACACTTCTAATAGAGTTGTTTATAAAAATTCCTCGGTTGTCCCTTGCCATCAGTTTTTTTTTTTTATAATGTGAAAAACAGTGAAAAAGTATAAGATCATCCCAGTTAATGGAAAAATTTGTCTGCAGATATGACACCCTTCTTCTGGTTGCTGGAGGAAGTGGAATAACCCCATTTCTGAGCATTTTGACAGAAGCTAATTCAGCTAACAGCAAAAGTGGATTTCCATCGAGAATACAACTTGTGTATGTCATCAAGAAAGCACAAGATTTCTGTCTGTTACATTCAGTCTCACATCTGTTACTCAACCGATCAACTAAAAGTTTTCATTTGAACCTAAAATTGTTTGTAACCCGAGAAACACAAGCAGGGGTAGGAATTAGAGAGCTACTAAATGAGTTCTTTAAAGCAAGAACCCTGCAAGTGAACAGCGTGTGTTCAAATTATGCAGCATACGGGCCTGAAAGTCCCTCTTGGATGGCTGCCATTGCTGGATTTTGCTCCATTACTTTCCTTATTTTCCTAATCTTTTTAAACCATATTATAATTCCATCTGGAAAGCGCTCAAAACTGGACAAAGAAAAGACTCCCTCTTGGGTTGTCGATCTTCTTCTGATAGCTGCTTTTGTCCTAGCTTTAGCCTGCAGCGCCTCGGTGGCAGGCTTTTTGAGATGGAGAAGGCTGAGGAAAGGGATTCCCAAAATATCGCACAGAGAAATTGAAGCCCTTGATCTAAGTTCAGCTGAAGCTAGGAATGCACTTGAAGCTCACGAAGTACATTTTGGGGGAAGGCCTAACTTTAAAGGTAGTGAACTCATTGTTTATTTACTGTTTCTAATGCATATTGACAAAACAATTGACAGCTTAAAAGCTTTGAATTGAACAGAAATATTCAGCAAGCTCCAAAATGAAAGCGGTGGATCTAATATTGGAGTATTGGTTTGTGGACCTGAAAGCATGAAGGAATCGGTGGCGTTGGCATGCCAGCAGGAATCCGAGTGTTTTAAGACAAGTGCAAAGAGAACACAATCCTGCTTCACTTTCCACACTCTCAACTTCACGCTTTAGTATTCTCATTATTATAATTATACTTGAATGTAACAGTGAAAAGGAGTTAGATAGAGGTACATGTTTATCAATGAAAATAAAACACATCTAACAACTCTTATATTTTCATTAGAAAACATTATTTATAGAATAGTATTATAGTTTTAATAAAAATGTTGCTGCTATGTTCCTTTACCAACGTTCACATTTGAATGAACGTAATAAAAATATGGTATACAAAGATTGCATTGAAAATATTGTCTTTTGATATATGGAAGCTATTTTCAAGTTGTTCATACAAAAGATTAGAGCAATTGAAAATTTGGAAGCATGCGTTCAGCGTGCAGATGGCGGCGCCTGTTTAATGCGCTTACATGTGTGGTCATTTTCATATGCTATTTATTTGAACTTCTTTCAAGCATAGTACCATTTAGAAGAGAAGAAAGCAAGCCAATCCGGGTTCCAGATACAAGTGGCAAAATTCCAAATAAAGTCAGTGTATCTAATAACTTGAATCTCGCTCGTTGGCTAAAACTAGAAATACTAGTTTTACCATGATTAGGTACAATACAAGAGGAGTTTGCTTGGAAGTTTAACTAATCCAATAATCCAAAACAAAACAAGTCAAAAGGCAACGTACCGAAATCCAAACACAAAGGGCTCACTCAACAATAAAGTAAGAAAGAAAAAAAAAGTCCAATTATGTACAGTGAAAACAACTTAAACCCGCGTGGAGGAGGTTTGCAAAGGCGCCGCCTCATCGAAATCGTCGCCGCCGCTAACCAAATCGGACAAGACTTTTCCGGGCGCCTCCGGCGTATTCTCTCCGAGGAGAAGCGCGACGACTTCCTTCATGGTGGGTCTCCTCTGGGGGTCAGGGTGGCAACAAGCCAAGCCAAGCTTCAAAACCATCTCCATTTCTCCCTCATCGTACTCCCCTCCGATTCTCGCATCGGCAGCCTCACGCGCGCACCCCTTCGCGTACAACTCCCTCACCCAATCAATGAGCACCACCTCCTCCTCCACCACCGAAGTCTCAATGGGCCGCCTCCCGCACGCCACCTCCAACAGCACCACCCCAAAGCTGTAGACGTCACTCGCGGACGTCGGCGCCGCAACCGTGGCTAGCTCCGGCGCCAAGTAGCCCAACGTCCCCACCACACGTGTGGTATTGGGAACTTCCCCGTGCGTGTAAAGCTTGGCCAAACCAAAGTCCCCGAGTCTCCCTCGCATGTCGGCGTCCAACAATATGTTACTGGACTTAATATCTCGGTGGATAACAACCTGGTCCCAACCGTGGTGAAGGTAGGTAAGCCCCTCTGCCACGTCGACAAGGATACGACGGCGTTGCTCCCAGCCTAGAAGCTTCTCGGGGCGATCGAAAACCCACCTGTTCAGACTCCCATTGGGCATGTAATCATAAACAAGCATAAGCTCGTTACCCTTTCTACACCAGCCTCGCATTTGAACCAGGTTCTTGTGTTGAAGCCTCCCCATACTCGATATCTCCGCCATGAATTCCCGCAACCCTTGCTTCGAATCGTGGTTCACACACTTCACCGCCATCTGTGTCTTGTTCGGCAACGTCCCTTTGTACACTCTCCCGAACCCTCCTGAACCTAAGAGCTGCTCCTTCCCAAATTCCCCTGTCGCAGAACTCAATTCCTCGTACGAGAATCTATGCGGCCAGTACTCCAACTCCCAATCTTCGATCTCATCGTCTTCTTCGTCTTTCCCTTTCTGGATTCGCCACCACAAGTAAAATCCACAACCGCATATAACCACAAAAACAACACAACCAACAACAATCCCCGCTATTGCGCCACCAGAAAGCGAGGAAGACGATGGTTCCGGTTCGAACACCGGTAAGTTTGTTGTGTTCAGCTCCCTCGCTGGCCCTGAATCGCTGAAGCTCCACGCCAGAACCCTCTGCGCCTCGATCCAGTTCGTTTTGGAAGCGGAAAACCCGACGTACATCTCAGCTGACACGTAGTTACCTATGGTGGGAACATAATGTGAAAGCGTAGGCTTCAACGGGCGCGAAACGCCGATTGGCGCGACCGTTACGTTGAACAGCAGATTGTGGCCGTCAAAATCGATCCAGGCTCGGATATTCTGGCCGGTGCGCATGCGCACTGGCACGAATCCCCCGGTGGAATTGTAGTAGCCGGCGGGGGTGGCGATGGTGGATTCGATGTTGTTGAGGTCGATGCCGATGTGGTTGTCGTTGATGTCGTTGAACTCAGGGTTCTGGCCGGTGTCGAATTCGACGGCGACCAGGGGGAAAAAGGTGGGGGAGGTGGCGTTGGTGAATAGACCGAAGTACTGGCTGGCGATGGCTCCGGGAGGATCGGTGGTGTTGCAGAGGACGAAGGCGAGGCCAAAGCCGGGACTGGTAGTAATTTCCGGCAAGACGGAGAAGACAAAAGAGGTGGAGAATGAAGTAATGGAAGAGGATGAGGAATTGGAAGACGGCTTTGTGATGGGAACTTTTGTGGGATAGAAGGCGCGGCCGTAAGAGTACTGGTTAGAGTCGTTGGTCATGCGGATCACCGAGGCGTCGACGCGAGCGTCTTTCACCAGAGTGAGGTTGGTGATGCCGGTGAAGGAGTTGAATAGGAAGTCCAAGCAAAGTGAAGGCGTCGCAAAGAGAGCGAGATGAAGAAGAAGAATAACCAACCACATGCCGGAAAATGAAAATTCACCGGCGACGGGGATTTTGGAAGGAGACATGGGTGGTTGGGTTTTGTTTGTTTGAACGCTGCCTTTAACAACGTTGAATAATCATTTTATGGTTTTAAATAATATCCTCATGCTCTTATTTAAATTTCAACCAAAACTAATGCTGCTCATATTATTTAGTAAGCAAAGGAATGTCATTTTTTGTTGGATGATTATGGTTTTAAAAAATGTTAATGAGACCTTTGTTAATAATTTAATAATCCCTAAAATAAAACTGGTGGACCACTGATGAAGGTTCCTCAGAGGAAAAGAGGAGTAATCGCTACATACCGTGAGCAGTCAGAGATGTATTATTTTTGAAAGTCCACTTGCGCTGTCTACACTATGAGAATGATGACGTGGTTTTCTTTTTCTGATGGCTAAATACATTTTTAGATCTGGATACTTCTTTTTTTTCACACATCACCCTATACCAAATGTCAAATAAAATGGATGATTTATTCCCCTCCATTCTCAAACAATTGATAACTGCGGAATATCAAATGGAATTTTTGGTAACCCAATTTCGAGTTGTTTTTTTTAAAGATAATAGAATGAAGAAAAAAGTAAAAAAAAAGAAATATTAATGATTTTAAATGAAATAATTCGAAAAATAATATAATAAAAGTTTAAAAATTTTAAATATAAAATCGATGAAGATAATTATTTCGATAATTAAAAGTTTAGATAAAAAAAAAATATTTGTAAATAGATATATTTTAAAGAAGTTTAAATTAGCAATATTTGCAAATAAGAAAAAAATTATAAATGAAAAATGAAAAATTATAAGAAAGTAATGAAAAGTGTGGTATAATTAAATTTATTGAATTATAAAAAATATATTGTTTTAAAAAATAATTTTATGTAATATATTAATTTAAAGAATTAAATATTTGAAAAAGTATTTAAAAATACACATATTTAGGGAAATATAAATTAAAAATATGTAAATAATTATGAAGAAGAAGAGAAAAATTTAAATAGAAACAAATGAATGGAAAGGGTTTGATATAATTGAAAAATTTAAGTTGTGTATAATGAATATGATAAATAAAAAAATTTGATTAATTGAAAAAAAATAGAAATAATGATGGAAAAGAAATAAAAATTTATAAATTTTTTTAAGCAATATTATTCTCTTTTTTTTTTTAATTTATGCTTACAATAATGATGTTTATAATGCAAGTAGATTTGATATTTGTATAATAAGTAAATTGAAAATTGGCTTTGAATATTTTATTATAGTATGATTTAGTTTATATATTAATAATTTTACGTAATAAAATTTGAAAAAAAGTTAAATTAAAAGTATAAATAGTAGAATGAATTTGAAAATACTTGAATATTTAGTTAAAGAGTAGTTAAAATTTAACATAAATAGTTATAAAGAAAATACAGGCAATTGGATGAAAAAAAATATAAATAAAATTAAAAAAATTAATCGAATGTAAATATTTTAATGCCATTATATTATAATGTAGTGTCTTCTAAGTCGTCAACCAAATTATGAGATTGATGTTTAAATCTTTGATTTAGATAAATAATTCAATGTTATATCATCATTGCTCCCAACTTTTGATTTAATAATTAAGTCATTGATCTAATTTTTGGTTTATATCAATAATTTATTTAATATATTATTATTTTGAAATATAAATTTATTATTTATTAAGATGTGATAATAATTTTCACTTTAGTTTAAATTTTATTTTCATTCTAATTTTTTTTTATAAATTATATCAAATATATTTTTAAATGTTTATCAAAAATATATTTTACTACAATAATTATAAATTTTTCACTCACTTCTTAATTTCTTCTTTTAATTTAAACAACATAAAGTATTTTATCCTTTCAAAAGAAATACAAGACAGTTAACTCTTAGTAGGTGAGAGGAAAAGTTACAATACAATACTCACCTTCTCTGCAGTGATAGTACTCATGAGTCTATCTCATGTAGTTCGTAATTAAAGGTGATTTACGAACCAAAAATAAAATTTATAAACAACTAAAAAAATAATGTTTGTCTTTTTTTTTACAATAAATGTATATATTTTCTTGATTTTTATTGATTAACTACAAAGTTAAAATATTGAAAGCCTCACGTGAGCTTAGCTAGTACAAATTTTAAATAAACATAATGTCTATTCTTCCTTTTTTAAACATTGGTGTGTCTATGATACATATAATATATTTCACTAATTAAACATGTAAAATTTAATAAGTAATCTTTTTATATTTTTGTCCGGATAGTATTACCATAGCACAAATTCAATAAGTATTTTTTATTATTGTACCGGTATAGACGAGCTTGAACCCTGATCTCCCTACTGAGTGGTTGACCGAGACCTATTCAACCTAATCAAGATCATGGCCGAGACCTGAGAGACTTGGCCGAGACGCCGAGGCCGACGGCCTACCTTGCCGAGACCTTAGAAGACCTGGCCGAGACAGCCGAGACCATAGAAATTTGGCCGAGGATCGACACACACTAGGTTAACTTGGCCGACGGCCGACCCCTATTACCGTTAACGCTCAAACCAATATCAGTAAAGCTAATCCATCATTAAGAATTAGGTAATACAACCCTAAGCGGTATCCACCTCGATAAATGGGCCAAACAAGGTAGACCCATTAGAATAATATAAATAACACGCATCCCAAGGAGTAAGGTATGTCATTTATTACTGTTCACCTACCTAAAAGCTGACCACCCGCTTTACTGACTTAAACGTCGGAGTGCATTCGCAGGTACCCGCACCATCCGGTGTTCGAGTGCCAAAGGAGAAGTAGGAAGACGAGAAAAATCTCAACTCATCACCCAGTCACCTGACCGACCGAAGGAAGGAGAAGAAGACTTCAATTCTCTAGGTCTCATCTCCCTTGTAGGAACAATTATATTTACATAAGAATTTTCTCTCACCATTCATATTATTTTTTGCATTAAACTTTTGCTATATATAAAGATTATTTTACTTAAGACTTTACGTACTAATTTTTTTAGTATTAATCAACAATTCGATATAGAATGATTCGACGCAAAACTAAAATCTTAGTAATATTTTTATTTTTTTATTGGAGGAAAAAGTATCATACTCAATGTCATTTGTATTTTCAGACTCTTTGATATAGACACCTAATATACCTTGATTATGGGTTTTTTATCAAATAAAAATATCTGTAAAAGATTTTTTAAAGTTAAAGTTAGTATCTAATATGTGATAGTTAAAGATATTAAATGTTTACATTAGTTTGATGTTACTGAATCTATTTATAAATATGTGTTAAATTCTAGTGATAAACTTAGATTAGGACCAATACAATAGTTAATTCCTGCATCAGGCTGATACTGAGTAATGCTAAATGTGTTAAATTGATGGATAGGTGACATGTACTTTAAGAATCCGAATATATTCCGTCATATATTTGGGGCTCACTATATGGACGCTGTTTGACACATCTTGATCATATAATATAATTTTCTATATTTATTTTAACTTGAAATGACATTAAAATTTTTTTTTTTTTTATTAATTAAAGTAACAACCAACAAAAAAAAAGTTGAAATTATCACTAACATGGTAGAAATATTAAAAGATGAATATAATTCCGTGTATATGGGTAGAAATAAACTTCTTGTCCCAGAAACAAAATGTTTAAGATGAATAATTTTTTTATAGAAGGGAATTTATAAATAAGTTAGATATCAGAAGAAAACAAACCTAAGTGATATGATATCTTAGTTACGGCAAAAATCAAATAAACGATAATGTGCTTAAATAAATAAAAATTGAACGCTTAATAAAATATTTTTAATACAAATTCATTAAAAATAATTACATTTATGAACTACTTAAAATTTAACTAAGCAATTTAGCTATGTTGATTTTATCGGTAGTCTTTGATTATATGAATGATAATAACGAGTTATTTGTTTGTTTTTCTGTAGAGGAATTCCGGACAATTGCTTCCTGTACCCGATCAATTATGATTGGCACCCGACGAATTTTTAGAAATTTCATTGTGCCCTTCTCTTTTTCACTTTGAAAAATAGTGTATGGTGAGCTGCAGAAAGAACTTGATTTTCTCTGGATGATGCTTTGAGATGCAGAAGAGGAGGTTTTACTGGGATTGTGCTCAGATATCATCATTGGAAGCCAGGTTTTCGCATTCCAGATGCAGGCGTCCGGAAGTAGATATTTTACTCCGTATATGAAAATGCACACAACTATATTCCGCACACAAATATCCAGAATCCATTCACACCCTTCCGAATGAAACCATCGCAGTCCACGACTATCCGCAGCACACAACTTGATTCCGCACAACAATATCCAGAAGTCACAAAATGATTTCCGCCTAAAAATGTCCGCAACGCACACTTTGTCTTCTCTTATGCCTTCTCCGGTGCCTCCGTTCACTGTCGCAGATGATGCTCAAACCTTCGCATAACAGTGGACGACCTTGAAGCTCCTGGGTTCATCTTTGTTCAAGCCTCCGCTGTTGGAGAACTGCAAACGAAGGTGCGAGAATGCGAACCACGGTGTTGGGTGCGAGATTGCGAATCACGGTGTTGGGTGTGTGATTGGGTGCGAGAATGGCAGAGACGAAGGTGTGTGATTGGGTGCGAGAATGGCAGAGACGAAGGGTGTGTGATTGGGTGCACAAAACAATTAACCTAATTTCATTTTCATTAAGGGTACTTTGGTACTTTCATAAACGCAATTGAGTGTAGGTCAGGTTTGATTGAGTGCAGGGAGAATCACCCGGAATTCCGTTTCAACTTATTGGGCCTTGCTCTTATCTAATGGTAGCTTAATTTTGGAATGAAGGAGGTGTTTCTTCTTGCACTCCATCATTTAAAAGAAAAAGACTATTTTACCCCTTTCAAAAACGATTTACAAATTACTTTTTTTAAAGTATTTTAGAACATACTTTTTAAAAGTTAGAAAAATGTGTTATATGAAAAAAATATTCCAAAATATTTTTTTTTTTGTTTTTCGGATTTTCTATTCTATAAACATAATTTAGGTATTTTAAAGAATGTGCAGATACCGAAAGAAAAAATGTAAGAGTGTGGAAGAAACACCCGGAAGGAAATGTTGATCTTTCAAGACATGGAACACTTAGACTAAGAGGGCAACAATATTTAGACAATTTCTCTCTGTACCTCGATGCTTTCTTACTGAAACTTCCATAAAAGATAGAAAGTGACAATTTTGCCATTTTCTTTATCTTCTTCGTGATACTTTACTCTTTTTTCTGGATTTTAAAATTTAAAATTCAGAATATAGTTTTATAGTTTTTTGAAAAATCTATAAATTATATAATTTAAAAATAAAAAATAAATAAACCCTGTACCTTTCGTCGAATGATAGATTTATGGGGTGAAAAAGAAAACTATGGAGGTAGAAAAATAAATTGCCCAATATTTATTTATATTGTTGGTACTGGTGTGATTTTTCTTCAACCCCCAATATTTACTCCACAAATTAGCAGGCATGGAATCATTGATATGTCCTTAAATTGTAAAAATACATAAACAACTCTTATTACTGTATTGAGTTTTTTCACCATGATGAGATTATTTTTTTATTTATTTTTTATTAAAATGGGGTTCGTTAAAAAAATTACAAATTTAGGCAAGTCGTGTCTAATTGGGACGACTTCATATTCAGAAGTCGTCCCAATTAGGCACGACTTCTGCCATGTCATACTAAAGTCGTGCCAACTTGGTACGACTTCTGCCCTGTCATACTGAAGTCGTGCCAACTTGGCACGACTTCTACCACGTCATAATTTTTTTTATTTTATTTTTAATTTTACTGTTTATATATTGGGTAGTAAGTTATGTAATGTTAAAAATTAATTTCTTCTCATCATTACGTGTTCTGTAAAATCACTACTTCTCAAACTATTTATTTTGCAAATTCACAACAATAATTCTCTATTTATTTTCCAAATATAATAATTTTTCATTTATCTATTTATTTCCAAATTCAATAAGAATTTTCTTCATTTTTTAATTAATCAAATAATCAAGTTATTGTATTACATTATCGTCAAACATGATCCATACACGATTATCCAATTTTTTGTTCCTTAAAACTAACACTCTTTGAAAATTATGTATCAAATTAATTTTTAATATTACACAACTTATTATCCAATATATAAACAATAAAATTAAAAAAAATAAAATAAAATATATGATGTGGCAGAAGTCGTGCCAAGTTGGCACGACTTCAATATGACAGGGCAGAAGTCGTGCCTAATTGGAACGATTTCTGCATATGAAGTCGTGCCGAATTGGCACGACTTGCCTAAATTTGTAATTTTTTTTTAAACGGACTCATTTTGGTAAAAACCAAAAAAAATAACCCCATCATGATCAAAAAACCACTTTATTGTTGTTTTACATTTTTCGAACTAGAGACAAAATATTTGACATTTATAATAGTTATGTACCAATTATTAATATGATAATTTATAATTTTTTTAAAATAAGACTTGCATGTGAGTATTTTTTTTTATATAAATATTTGTCGAAGTTTATTAGTCCAACGAAATTTAAGCTGTGATCTAAACACTCAAATCTTACAAAAACACCAACTAACTTCTCAAATTAAACAATAATTTAAGACAAATTCTTCCTAAATTCTATCCCTTCTTTCTACACCTCCATATTTTTTTTTAATTTCAATCCTATCCTTCTTAATATTGTAAATCAAAACATGTATAAACGTAAATTGAACACGTACAATTATGTTCACAAATAGATCTTATCATATCATGATTCTCACACAATCATACAATCAAGAAGGAATAGGCACTTACCTTCCATGAGTGATCCTAATTGAACAGTTACTTTATCTCCTTTGTCCCAATCTATCTCTTAGCAATTCCGTTCTTGTCACACACTTCCGTGATGGTTAACAGTGAGACAACTATTATTTGCAGAGACAGAACCCTATAGCCTTTAGTTCCCAATCTCCATCAGATGTAGGTTTTCCATTAGGTATATCATCAGATATATATTTCTCACAT
>Ga0123342_1002179_pt1 | contig 32770 bp, 16 predicted proteins | sample Turbeawhitnodule_FD_89960 | JGI IMG/M metagenome (GOLD analysis project Ga0123342, IMG submission 89960) | Root nodule microbial communities of legume samples collected from Mexico - Turtle bean Mexico white nodule | ecosystem: Host-associated > Plants > Roots > Nodule | place: Mexico: Nepantla... | reverse complement strand
TTTTTTTATTTAGATGTACTAATAGGAAATGAAAGTCTTTTTTGCTTTGCAAAATGACAAACATCACAAACAAAAGATTTATTATATTTAACAAAAGGAAAATTATTATTGATAACATTAATAAAAAATGCCAAAGAGTTTTTAGATCACTGACATTAACAATATTGATGGTGTGTGTAGATTTGATGGGTTTGATTTGAAGTTTCTGGTAGGATGAGATCCTGAGTATATAAAGTCTATCTTGCATCTTAGCGAAGCCAATCATCTCCAAGGAATTCTTGTCCTAAATGTGACAACCATTAGAGTCGAAGGTAAGGACACAAGATAATTTATCAATCAATTTTGCTAACGAAAGAAGATTAAAAGTGAAACAAGGAATATACAAAACATTGTCTATGACATGATTTTGATTGAGAAAAACATTTCCAGAATAATTGACAATGACTTTATTTACACTTGGTAATTTGACATAAATAAGATTAATTTGATGATATGAAGTAAAAAAGTTAAGGATGAACAAATGTGATTAGTAGCACCACTATCAATAATCCAAGAACTAAAGGAAGAAATAAAATTATTACCAGTTTGTGTTGACATGTTGAAAGGAATGACAGAGACTTGATTAGAAACATTGTCATTGGATTTAGTCTGTTGCAAAATAGCTAACAATGTTTGATACTGGTCAAGAATAAAACCAATTTGTTGAGACTCCACTTCTGACTTTGAACTCATTATTAAGATTTGTATTCTGAAAAACTGCATTAGTATGCCTATAATCATGGTTCTGATTTTTAAACTTGAAATGAGGTGGAAAACCATGCTTTTTATAGCATGTATCAATGGTATGCCCTGTCTTTTCACAATGACTGCAAATTTTGGGAGTATATCCTCTTCCATAGCTTCCTCTTCTGTATCCACCTCTGCCATAGGCTGTAGTATTATTTTTGTAACCTCCTTTGCTAGTAGCAATATTGATCACCAAAAATTTGCCTCTCTTGTCTTGTTGTGTAACAAGAGAAAAAACTCTATTCAAGGATGGTATAGGATCCATCAAAAGAATTTGAGTTCTCACAGTCAAATAATTATCATTTAGCCCCCTTAGAAATTTAATAATCTAATCTTGTACTTTATATTAGAAACATTCACAAGAGCATCACAGGTGCATTTAGAGGCACATGAACAAATAGGTAACGGGCGAAAAAGATCAAGTTCATCCCAAAGAATTTTTAGCTGAGTGAAATAGTTTGTAATAGTCAACTCACCTTGTTTAAAAGAGGAAATCGTGTCCTGGATATCAGAAATACAAATCATGTCTCCTTGTGAGAACCTTTCCTTTAAATCATTCCATATGTCAAAGACATTGTCCATACAAATGATGCTTTGTGCGATGGATTGAGAAACCGCCTTGAGAATCCATAAAACAACCAACATATTGGCTCTCTGCCATGCTGGAAACAATGATTTGGTATGATTGGGAGCTTCTATAGTTCCATCAATGAAACCTATTTTGTTTTTTGAAATTAGGCTCATTTGTAACAAAGGAGACCAATGATGATAATTTGGTCCCTCAAGAATAATAGGGACAATGAGAAAGAAAGGATTATCTGATGAACTAACATGATAAGGTGAACAAAGATCTTGTAAGGGATCAACAACTTCGCCCATGGATAAATGTAGTAACCAGAGCTCTGATCAGGGATACCTTTCAAGAGAGTTTTGGAAAGTAATTTTTTGAGATAGTTTAATTCTAGAATATAAATTGTATATAAATGTGTATTTCAATTCTTTAAATTTTACATTTATTTTCTTTGTATATGTTTTTATTTATAGGTGAAAATGGAATACAATATTAATATAAAATGTTATTAAGATGTCTAATATATTTAACATTTAAACTCACGAGACAGTAAATATCAAGAATTTGATAAAAAAAATTATATAAACAACTAAATTGTAATGAAATATAATAAAGTAAATTTTGTCTGCCTTAAATAGAGAAAAAAAGGCTAAGAGGACAACTAAAGTGGGAGCTAAAGAATAGTTCCAGTTTATAGTGTTTAAGTTAAAGAGTATTTTTTGAAATAACAATAGAAAAAGGGTATAAATAGCAAAAGTCATAGTTTTTTATTCACACCTCTTTTGCTAAAATAAAATTGTTGAAAAGTATTCAACATTAATTTTGTGAAAATATGATTTTGTACGTGAATAAGATTAGCTACGTGGATCAATAGGATTGAAAGATACAAATATAATTTTGAATGGATGTGCGAGTTACAACTGAAAAAAATTAGATAATTCAAACCAAGCAATTTCCTCTCACCACACACCATTTCAAAATTAAATAAAAATAGTATAAAAATTATTTTTGTTAATTTTTTATTTAAAAAACGATCAATGGGTTTGGTGTGAGTAGAAGCAATATTCATTTATACTGCAATTTTTATTTATATTTAAATTGTTCTCGCTAATTGTTACAATTTTTATAAAGAGATTTATACTTGACAAATTATTTGTTAAAATTCAACTTTGACTTTGAGCTACATTTGTCAATTTTATATTATTAATATCGTAATTTCTTATATAAATTTATATGAGTGATTCAATTAATAAAACGGTGAAAAAAAAACTCTCACTAATACTAATTCAAGAGTATTTGCTGGCATTTGCTTCTTGCACTCCCGTAATTTCTAACTTCATCCTTATTCTTTTTAAAATTACCATTTTATTTCTTATAAAGATGACTTTAAAATTACTGGTTTTGAAAATAGTCTGGAACAAGATTTTTAGAAATTCAAAAAAAAGATTTGTAGAATAAATTTTTCAAAACATGATTTTTTGAATAAAATTTTCAAAAACATGATTTCTGAAATATAATGAAATTTCCACAATGATTTCTTAAATATATGAAATACATTATAAATAAATTTTTTTAATAAACTTTCCAAAACATGACTTTGTAGAATGACTTTTCCGTAACAATTTTTTTAAAATAAACTTTCTTAAAATGAGTTTTTCAAAATAACTTTTTTAATTTTTTTCTGAAATAAACTTTTTATAACATATGAAATGTTTTTAGAAATAAATTTTCTAAAACATATATGATAACTGCTATAATAAATTTTTCAGAATTAATTTTCCACCAAACTTAAGGTTCTATTTTCTTCTTCATCCTCCTCTTAAATAGTGCAGCAGAATACTGAGGTGCAGCAACGGCAATGTGGTACAACAATTAAAATTAAAATAAACTAAATTTGTATTTGGTTATGTATTGTTAACAAATTCTGTTCAACTTATTATCTTACACTAGATCATAAATAAATTACATCAGTTTTATTTAATTTTTTTCACAGAACTACAAAAGATAATAGAATTTTCAAATGGGGTTAAAAATAATATTTAATGACTTTTATACTGTTATTTTCCTTTTTAATATCAGGGTATCAAGGAAAAACTATTTTTTATTTATTAAAAAAAGTAATTTTCAATTGTGAAATATATACAATTAATTGTAAAATAAACTAAAATTCAAAAAATTGAAAGTATGAAGGGGAGAAATTTTACACTAAAAAATGAAAGTTAATAAAATAATAATATATGAAGAAGTTTTAAAATGGTATTGTTATTGAACGGGTGTTGGGGCCTAGAGAACGATCGTTACGCTCCTTCCTTCTGTCGATCTTGTCTCTCTTAGCTTCCTACTTCGTCTTCCTCCTCTAGTCATCTGGTCTCACAGGTTGGGATGGTACCTGCAGAAGGCACTCCGACGATGGTGTCGGCATTTGGTTGTCATTTGATAATGACGTACCTGATTTTTGTAATCTGTGTTATTTATATTACCTTGATGGGCTTTCGTTGATGGGCCGGATTAGGAAGTTGGTTCATATTTAGGGTTGAGCTAAACAACTCTTAATTATGGATTAACCCTGCTGACTTAGTCAAACCATGACTCGTCGTCATGGGTCGGTCGGCCACGTGTCGTCACATGACTTTCTTATGTAGTCGAATGATTAAATGGTCAAATTTCTTACCGACTCACCGAGTCATCCGATCGTGTCAGCACATGTATAATAATTGTAATGAAAGAAATTTAATATTATATTTTTTTTATCTGTAAAAGTTGAACACGTATAAAAAATATACAGCGGTTGCGCCTTTTATGTTTATATTTTTCATGTTTCATAATAATTGTTTTGTACTAATTTTTTATTATATCCTAATAATATTAATTACAGATAAGCAAAAACTCACTAATGCTCACGTTGTCAATTTTATAAAATTGTTGTCTTCTTTCATATATTAATTAGTTCTTCATAATATATGTAAAGAAAATTATTTATGGGACAGTAATAAATACTACTTTCATTTAATTTTATCCATCATGTTTCTTTGAGACGTAATTTTACATATTATTTTGTATTAAGGAATGCAAATAATATTTTGAATTTCATAGAAAATAGTAATATATTATTTATCTCTTTAATTAACTATTAATTTATTCTTAGCATACTCTCAATGCGTGAAATATAAATAAAAATAGTGCCAGAAGCATTTAATGTATGATAATTTTGCAAAAAAGGCATCTGATTTAGAGCATTTTCTTTCTCTAGAGAGGTAATACACCAGCCTCATTGTGACTAATAGTTTGTACGAGTATTACTTTATGTGGTTTTATATTATATTAAATACGAGTATTTAAAACTTTATTGTTACTTTCTTATTTTTTTTATCTGATCATACATTAAGTTTTTATTTATTATTAAATATTGACACTATCTTTATTATTTCCTTAAATCATTTAAATGTTTAAGAGACATTAACCAGACTTATATTAACTAATATCATTATTTTTCACATTTAGGTTATTTAATTTTAAATATCCTTATATACACCAAAATCGATCTCTAACACCACACAACTAAATAAATCTTAATTCCGAACTTAAGAAACTCAAAATCAAAACTTAACCTATAACAGCACAACCTCCCAAAACCTTAGATCCGAGTTTCAGAAGTTTAAAATTAAAACTTAAACATAACACCGCACAACCCACCAAATCTGAAGAACTTAAAAAACAATGTCTCATAATGTATTAAAGAATAACTGACCTAGTAGCTACTTTTTTTGCACATACAATCTCTGAATTTCTTAAAATATAAATTAAATGACTAAAACAAATAATAACGAATAAAACAATCGTGAAATTTATGTAAAACAAAAGTAATATATTTTTTTAAACAATTTAATTTAGATAATTAGTTTTGGTCCTACATGGCATGATTAGAGAATTAGAAAAGAAAAGAAAATAGCGGGAAAAATAATCCAAAACTTGGCACATAACGAGGCGCAATTAAAGCGTTGAAGCAAAGCTTCTCCTAATCTCCATTTGTGAGATTTCTTTTCGCTGTGTCTCCTCTTTACACTCATTCTTCATTTTTTTTTCAAATTTCAATACTCAAAAGTTGTAGTAAACGCAACCCACCAAGTTTCTTCATCATGCTCTCTTTTTCTTTCGAAAACTGTCAGCGCCAAACTCTGATTAATTTCATCATTTCAATTCGATCACACACACTTAGTCAAACCCACGCTTCATATCCTGCAATGCAATTTGCAGCAAAAAATGAACAAAAGTAATAGTCAAAACCGGCATGTGACCTTAACCCTTTTGTTTGGTTTTGTTTTGTTTGTAACGTAGAAATGGACCGGGCCAGCCACTTTGTAGAGATAAGAAACTGTAGCATAGTTTTAGAATTTTTCCAAAGCCTTCATAAAAAATAAAAAATCAGAGACCAATAATAGTGAAGGCTCAGCACCTGACCAAATGTCACGCCCTCAATGCATGACTCTGAAGGAAAAGGAAAATTTAGTAGTGTCATATTTAAATCCAAAAATGGTACTACACACTTATAAGAGACCAAAACAAAAACAGAGATAAAGATAAACCAATACCTCACACGCCTGTTTCGCTAAACCAAAGGAAACTCCACTGCACTTTCCTTTCTCTCTCTCTCTTCACCACTTTTTTCTCTTAGCAGGTAAAAATTTATTAAATTCATTAAACATGTTAAATCTTCACCGCAAAAAAACATCAATCTCTGACGTAAAATTGTATTCTGTCGTCACAATAATAGCTTTGAGGTCTGTAGGAACCACAAAAAATGGAAGTTGCGGCGGCGAAAGCGCTCAAACCGAGCTTGCGGACGGAGTTCATCTTCCCGCAAGCAATCTGCGACGAGATTTTGTGTTTCAACGCGAACAACATTGTTGTCGGCGAAGATTTCTCCGTCGACGACCTTCTTGACTTTTCCAACGGCGAATTCCAGCTTGGAAAGGATTTCGACGTCTGCGAGGAAGAGGAAGACGAGGAAAAGGACAGCAGCTCCGGTTCCTTGCAGGACCGAATCGAAGACGACAGCAATTCCAATTCCGCCGCCTGCGGCGGCGGCGACTCCGTCTTTGCCGGGGAATTGTCAGTTCCCGTGAGTTTTCTAATTCTTCAGTGTTTTTTGTTTTTTTTTTTTAATTTATGTAAATTTAAACAAATTATTTCGAACATTTTTTTTTGAAGAAACAAAAAGAATAATGATTCGTTTTGGTTCAATTTTGAAGGCGGATGATGTGGCGGACCTGGAGTGGGTTTCTCACTTTGTAGATGATTCTCTCCCTGAGCTATCTCTATTGTACCCTGTCCCTGCCGAGAAAACAAGGGCATGGACCGAACCAGAACCTAGACCGGGCCGGGCCCAAACGGCTTCAACGGTTCCCAAAAGGTTGAGAACCGAAAAGAGTAGAAAGCCCAACGCTCGGGTGTGGTCTTTTACGGTGTCGCCGCCGTTTTTGTGTTCTCCGGTGTTGGCTGGAGTTGAGTTTGGCGAACCAACGGCTAAAAAGCAGAAGAAAAAGGCTGAGGCCCAAAGTGGAACCCAGTTTCAGCGACGGTGCAGCCACTGCCAGGTGCAGAAAACGCCGCAGTGGAGGACCGGCCCACTGGGGCCCAAAACACTCTGCAACGCTTGCGGAGTTCGGTTCAAGTCCGGTCGGCTTTTTCCAGAGTATAGACCGGCCATTAGCCCAACTTTTTCTGGCGAGATTCACTCAAATAGCCACCGGAAGGTGTTGGAGATGAGGCGAAGAAAGGAGACCACAGAACCGGTTCTGGAAACCGGTTCAGACCGGACTCAACTGGTCCCAAGCTGTTGAATTTTGCACACCAAACTTAGTCGGCAATTTATTAGGTGTTTTAAATGTTTTTTCTTATCAGAATTGAAACTTCCAAGGCAGAAATTAAATTCTGAATGAGTAACAACATTTTGTTTGAATTAGTAGTATTTTGTTAGAGTGGAATAGAGAATAGAGTAGGTTTAGGTCAACGAACCGGTCTGAACCGGTTTATAGTGATTAGTGATTTAAGTTAGTGGTAGTGAAGTAGGGAAGTAGTTCTGTGCAAAGTGACAGCGAACATTAGGAAGGCATTGATTGTTGTATCCCATTTTGCTAGCTCAGTTTTAATTTATTAATCAGATTTGGTTATGTCCACAAAGACAAAAATTAATTAAGAATTTATGAGAACATGCTTTTCTTGCCCTTATATACATTTTTTCAAGTTGAGTTTATATTTTAGTTGACTCTCTATTAAGTCCATGTTTTTGAGATATAATATTATTAGGATTAATTATTGTATTTGAAGTATTATTTATTTTAAAAAATTATATTTTTTACGATTTTTTTTAAAAGTTGCTTTTGGAAGAAGAATAAGTATATGAACTGTTTTTAATCCCATTCTTAACAATATTTATGTGAAATTATATTGGGATAGAAAAAAGTAATATTTTTTATTTTTTACTTGGATTGAATTATTTATATTTATTGAGTTTGTGCATAATAGTGCAGTGAGAAGGAAAGAGAGAGGAAAGGTGGGGCTGAGAGTGATTGAAGCAATAAAGTTGGATTGATTTGAGACCATGGAAACTGTTCTACCTCCTAATGGAGTGGTCAAGTAGGATGAGGTGGACTTCTATTATTACTTCTCATTTAATTCCTTAATCACTTCAAAAGAAACATTTGTAGTACAACTTAACAACCTTAAAACTCTTTTCTTATGGTTTAAGCTTTTTCATAAGAAATCAATCAAATTTTTCTTTATTTTATTATATATTTTTAGAAAAAAGTGAAAACAAGGATACAACTAAGAATTTTCAAAGTAATAGTTACATAAAAACAAAAATATTTTAAAAATACGAGATTAAAAGTAAAAGAGAGAATAATTTATATGATATTTATTAAATTTTATTTAGTTACTTTATTATAATTGTTTTAAGATAATTATTTTTTTTCTTTTCCTAATTAATTAATGCATTTCCATTCAAATGTATTTTTATATAAGATAAATTTGGAGATAATTTTATAGGTAGATTGAGATGAAAAAAAATCTTATGAAAAAGATTGAAAGTACTCCATCTTTGTGTTTGTGGCTACAAGCATCAATGGTGAGTCATCTCCATGTTTAATGGTTAGGAGACATGACTTATACTTTAAAAAAAATGGTTGTATTTTTTTTCTTTTTGAACATAAATTTTATTTATTTATTAACTTAGTTAAGGACATTAATTGCAAAAAAATTGAAAAGTTATCTGTTTTTATATTTTTTAATTTAAGATGATATTAATTATATTCCTAATGTTCTCTTTATTTAATCACCAAACTATTTATATATTTTTCACAAGTAGGAGAGATACAATATGAAAATTCGTATTAAAATTTAATTTTCACTCCTCTAATTATCTTTTATTTTATATCCTTTAAGATTGAAATTTTATGCATGCTAGTTCTCGAGGAAGTTGCCATATAAACCTAACATAACTGTTTGGGTAATTTTTTGAACTGGTTTTGGGTTTTTTTCACGATAATACCTTCCTTAAAAAAAAGAAAAAAAACTATGACACAACCACGATTTACGTAAATAACTTTTTTAAGTTTTTCAACTCATATTAAATCTACACGTAAGAAACAACTCTTAATTCAGAGATTATGAACCCTTGTCAAAAAGTCACATAAGCACATGGTTGATGAACTACTTTTTTTTTTTTATTGGAGGTTTGTGCGTTGTTATGGCTAGGTGGTCTTTTTTTAATATTATTATTGTTAATTAAAGATGAAGGGATTGAAATTAATTAAAGGTGTTTTTTTGGACAAAATTAGTTGGAAGTTTATAAGTTTTTATTCAATGTGACTTTTTCAAAGTAGTGATTATAAATAAGGTTAAGTATCCTTATTATAGGAACTTTTTCTTTTTAGTGATAAATTGAACTACTGAAAATTGATTCAAGATAGAGGAGATTATATAAAATAAATAAGTTATGAATTTAAAAATTTAATTGTTTTTCAAGTTCTAAAATTGTTTATAATATAATCTTTATTTTTGTTAATGTCATTAGAATTGTCGAAAATGACATCTCATAATCGACACATTCATTGTCTAAAAATTAATTAATTTATGATTGATAAACTTATCATCTAAAGAGCGACTTACTATTACTTAACGTTTAGACCTTGAATTTCTCTAAACTAAACATTTTACCATGAGGTCCCCCTTCACAATGTATTTGGTCAGACATGGATTGACCTCCTAAGTGTGAGACAATACACAATCTTCCAGTTTTGAGTCAAATAGAACGAAAAGGCTTAAAAAATGTTCTAAAACCTTCATATGGGATCCTGAAACACGTCACTTCAAGATTTTGCGCCTACTCGAATGTCTTTCCATGTGTAATATTCTAATTGACACACTAGACCAAGCTTTTGAAACACCACTCTCTCTCTTGCATTGTTTCACATGACGTTGTTTCAATTGATTTAAATGTAACGAGTTGCTTCACTTACGTTAGAAAATCTTCAGTAATACTTATTATCATTATAATAATTGAACTTAATAATTTATTAAGTTAATAAATAATTGTTGTCATATATAAGACTTAGTTAACTTTCATAGTTGGATGTAAGCATGTAAATGTTGCATGAGTCAACTGATTGATTCACAAAAGAATGATTATTTTTACAAAGGGAGGAGGATCACATGACTCTCACATGCTTTTTTTTTGTTTTGTTTTATGTTATATTTTTTTAATGAATTTCTGATAAAAATAAAGGTGTGGGATAGATGGTATATTAAATTGTGTATCTGTTGTTTATTGATTTTATGTTGCATGTTTTCTATTTAAATTAATAACTTTGTTATTTAAAAATTGAAGATTTAAGTTCCATTCCTTATATTATTTATGTTAGTTTTATTGTTTATGCGTTTATCTCACGTGTTATATTGTTATAACAAAAAATATCATCCAACTAAACATAAAATGAAATAAAAAAATTATGAACTTAAATTAAAAGAAATATTATATTTAGAGTCTTGAAAAATTAGACTTATTTTGTTAACAATTTTTTTTCCAGTCATTATCTAGCAATATCACACTCCTTAATTTTGCGATAAGTTTTTATTCTAAAGCGATTAAATATAATATATTTTTCTTTAAATTATGAGCTGTTTTTTACACATGACCAAAATCATATTAGTTAATGTTGACCTACTAAATGTTTACTTGTTGAATTTGACGTCAAACAATCGATACTATCAATATCTACCATTAATTTGAATTAAAAAAAAGTTTTTTTTATAGTTAAAAACATTATACTAATTATTCTTGTTAGGGAGATGGGACCTAGAGAACTATTAAAGTTTTGTTAGGGATTCACTGAGATCCTTCTCACCTTCGTGATGCTCCTTCGACTCTTGGTCTCGGGTGAATGCCAAATGGAGGAGGTACCTGTAGAAGACACTCCGACGCTCAAGTCAGTAAAACGAATCGACACTCGGGTTCGGGTAAGTGCACAGTAATAAATAACATACCTTGTTCCTTGGAATGTGTGCTATTTATATTATTTTAATGGGCTTACCTTATTGGGTGTGATTAGTGAAATTGATCATACTTAGGGTTGCATTACCTATTCCTTAATGATAGTTTAACTTCTCTGACTTTGGTTTGAGCGTTAATAACTATATGTATCGATCGGCCTGATCGTGCATAGTGTCTCGGCCAGCTCGACCAGATAAACCGAGCCACATCAGTGTGTGTCTCGGTTATCTCGACCAGGAAGACCGAATCACGTCATGATATCGGTCGACCATACGGTATACTAATTTTATTTTTGAATTTATAAATAAAATAATTATAAGTTAAAAAAAGTTTGTTTTTCTACTTAGGAAGAATCTTATGTAGACGTGGGTGCATAAGTGCTTCCGAAAAGTTGCAGAGAAAAGTATACGTTGAACTGGGTGTAATGTTGTCCATGTGAGAAGCAGTTGTTGGTAGGACAATAAGAGCGTAGAAGCACCCTCCATTCAATGCACAACGTGCTTCTGATGGTCTTCTTCATGAATCTTAACTATATATAATAAAAGAATCCAAATGAAAAGCACCACAACTCATGTGCACATGCCAAACACGGCACTTCCCTTTTACTCTGCACGCCTTGCCTACTTCCTAGAGCAATCACCATTACCTTCATAATCTATTTCCAAAATCTTTAATATAAAACTATAATCTCTCTTTTTAATTCATGTATTTTTAAAAGTATATATATAAGAAATACTATGAAATAATAGACAATATTAAAACGTGTAACTATCAAATTAATTATACTAAATATCTAGAACTAATTATCACACCTAAATAACAACAAAACAAATATTAGATATAATATTGGACACTTCCAAAAAAATCTAGCCAAATAAACCAATATTACACATAACATGGATAATCCTACAAAAGTTTACACAATTAACAAAAAAAAATGGTACTAATATTATTTTTCATTCATTATTACATTAGTTAGAAGATCATTGGAAAGGTTCTTCACCTTCTACAAATAGATAGCTAAGTAAAAGAAAAAGACAATTAACAAAAAAATATTTAGTACAAATATTATTTTTCATTCGTTATTGCATTAGTTAGGAGATCATCCAATTTTGCATTGATATTCTTCACCTTTGTAAAAGTAGATAGCTAAGTAAAATAAATTAGATTTACAGGATACAATCTTAATAATTTACACCCTTACTTATAATTAATATTTTTTAAGCAATTATAGTTAATCAAATTAAAGGCAAAAGTAATATTATCGTAATGAATCTACAATTGAATAATTCAAATAATATACGAGAAGATTTGTGAGGACTGTGCATTTTGCACTCCCATAAATTTCAACTGCACTCCCATACTGTTTGTGAAAAGACTAAACTAATTCTCTATGTATTTATATTTAACATACATTCATTCTCATTTCTTCTCCTCACTTCTTTCTACCTTCCACTGCATCCCTGGCTGGCATCTGTTCCAATTTTTCTTCCTCCGTTTGTGAATGGGAGAGCTTGTTGGAACTACATTCATTATCATTGTTGTTGCATCACTATTGAATAAAGGAAAAGTGAAGTCAGTCTCCAACATACGCAAGCTAACTATGTTTGGGATTTCTATCCCCAAATTCAAGTTCTAATGTTTAACATTGAGCTATTGTCATTGTACAACATTAATTACAACATTAATTATGAGATCGCCGATAAAGATCTCATAACAGTCTTTGTTAAGAGGTGGTACCACGACACCAACAATTTCTACCCATTTGGTTGTGAGATGACCATCATTTTGGATGATGTATCTGCATTATTGCATGTCCTAAATGTGGGGATAATTTTGAACTTATGTGACAAATTTCAGATTCGTGTCATCATTGTTGGTTGAGCTACTTGGGGTAGATTTTTGTGATCCCAAGATAGAGTTGAGGTAGTGTCGTGGTATTCACATGCGAGTGAATTGGTTGTGCAATGTGTATAGGGAGTGCATTGTACACCACAAATGGGAAGTTTACAACTCACGCTTATTTGTTGCATCTGATTGGGTACTCAATTTTTTGCTAATAAAAGTTGGACATTGGTTAATGTGACAAACTTGTTATTCAACAATTTGAGGATATGTGGTGGGTATGCACGGAGAGTTGTTGCATTCATCCTCATGTACGATCAGTTGGGAATTCTTGCTTTGAGTAGACAAAATAATAAGGAAGTTATGTCACGCTACTACATGTAAATAATACACATAATTTGAACCATTTAAATTTATTTTGAATTAAATATATGACTAATATTCAATTCAGAAGTATTAGACATAGAGATATGAACACTTCCCATGGATGAGAATAAGGGATTTCACTCCCCACATATAAGGAGCTCCTTCCTCGAGCGTGTCGTTATGTCACTAGGAACCATATATGTATGGATATTATTGTGCGTGTCTAGATCGATGATCTTACCCATGTTGTTGTGTTATGGAATCCTCATGATAATCATCAACCTAGTAAGTTATTTAAGGCGATAACTAAATTCTCGGGATATATCCAACTTAGGGCGTGCTCACAACTCTATTTTCCCGAGCTTGTGTTGTGCCAATTTGAATATGAGCAGACGATTTTTTAGCCTCACACACCTTCTAAAGGAGGTGTAGTTGTTGTCATTAATGATCAATGATTGCACTTTTTCGACCATTTTCTTACCAATGTGACACTGGCTTCCCTACTACTAAAACAGATACAAGTAAATCATATTCATAAGTCACTGATTACACTGTAACATGATCTTGGTAAGGATTTCCATTAGGGATCCGATAGAGTGAAGTTGGACACAAACGTACGAAGCATTGTAGATAACAATTTCACTAAGATTCATTTGTAACCCTCATCATGTGTAGTCACATACATGCATTGATTAAAAAAGCAGTGTCACACCCCTACATACTTTCTCTGGAGGATGATGATCAACTGAATGTATTGTCGCGTTGTTGGCCATATAGTTCAGATGTTGGTCAAACATGACTGCCATCACAATAAGAGCATGCTTCTCAGTGAGTTATTTCAATTTTTACGTTGCCAAGATTTTTTTTTATTTATTTATTTTAAAGTGCCTAATGCACTGAATCAATAAATGCATAATATATTCAGGAGGATTGCCAATATTCTGCATTGCATGATTGACTGTGGACATGTGGCAAAAGGTAGTGTGGGACAAAATCTATAGTGAATTGTAATTAGCTTATGGCGTCATGGATGATGAAACCATTTATACCAAACCTCCACCCGTTGTACGAAATAGACAACAAAGACATAATTTTAATACTTAGGTTTTGTATTTTTAAATGTAACAATGATATTGTACAAACATTTTGATTATTAATACATTAGATATTATCATCATTTATTTATTGTGTTTAATTTTGGTAAATATTGTTCCTATTAAAAATTATACCTTTTTTATTAAATACATAATTTGTTTTTAAAATATAAAAATGACTCTTTAAAATAAATTAATTGTGTTTGATATTAATTCAAATATAATATAAATATATTTAAAAAAAATCCAAAAATAATGTATTTTAACACATATAATTCGTTATACAAAAGATGTATTTCATATACAATAAAAATATAAAAAAAATATTTTGTAATATACAATTCAAAATATATTAGATATTTTGTATTTGGAATTATACATTCCATAATACACATTTATTAGAAGGTAAAAATGGATTTCAGATTATGTGGTGCAGAATGCAGAGCCCAACTTGTGAGAGGGTAGCCCAGTTTGGAATTTGGATCTGCACTCATATCCAAAACTAATAAGGCAGTTTCTTCTTGCACCCCTACATTTTTCTTCCTGCACTCCCAAAAGGTTGCGCAAAGACAAAACTGGTCCCTATATAAACTGTATATTTTTTCTTGTATTCCGGATTATGAAATCCGGTAAATTTTCGGATTGATGTTTCTGGTAAATTTTCGGATTGGTGCATCCGGTAATCTCCCGGATTGATGCTTCCGGTAGTACATGAATGATAGTGTTAATCCAAAATAAAAAAATGCAAAACATCCCTAATTGAAAAAACCATTCCGGATCCGCCAATCCATAATTCAAAATATGCATTCCGGATTCAGAAATTCATAATTGAAAAAAATCATTCCAGATCCATCAATCTATAATAGAAATTAGGTTTCTAGATTCAACAATCCGGAAATCAATAATTTATGCAAACTTTGCTTCCAGAACACCCACTCATCTGAAATGCAACATGATTCACTTTTGGATTGACGAATCCGTAGCACACTCTCAGATTCCGAAATTGTGGGGTCAGTTTCGAAATTTAAAAAATTGTGGGGGTGCAGGAAGAAAAATGTAGGGGTGCAGGATGAAACTGCCAACTAATAAACTCAAAAGCCCAACCCAAAACGCAATGTGGTGTCGTGTATCCATTGCTGCGTTTTATGCTGAACTATGTCTTTCCCCTTCTCCGTGTACTTCTCATTGAAATCAAACGCAGACATGGGAACCTGACAGAGCAAGAAAAGCGAAACGACGATGGCGGTCTCCGACGACGAAGCTGCATCCACAGGAGCAGGAGCAGGTGGTGCTCAACCTCGGAATCCCATTCCCAACGGTAACCCAAATCAAAATCCTAATGCAAATCCATTTCCAAATCCAAATTCCAATCAAAACCCTAACCCTAACCCGCCTCATACCACAAGAGGATCCAAAGGAAAATCGTGCAAGGGATGTACCTACTACTCATCGCTTCACAAAACAAAATCCAAAAACCCCACATGCGTCGGCTTCTCCAGAACACTCCAGCAAGGTCGCTCTCTCTTGGTCTACAATTCAATTTTTAGTGGGTTGGTTCGATTCTTGAAAAAGTGTATAGCAGTAAAAACAGAAAGTGCATGAAATAAAATTCTGTGTGTGAAAGTTTTAAAATCTGGTTACCGAATATCAAACATGGTATTCTGAGCATAGTGAATGTATCGATTAATTCAGAGCTACGTTGATATCCATTTAGCGGAGTAATTTTTATTTTATTTTTGTGGACTACATTTTCCTTTACCTATAGATGCGGACCAACGTATTCAAGATGGCATTGCATTTCTTGTTTTGACTTGTTCTTGCAGATGGATTTTAATTTGCTTGCTGTGGCAGTTAGTTTGTACATGAAATCATTAGAAATATGGCATTTGTGCTCATCCTGGTAGTTGCTACTAAGAAAAATCATCAGTATTAGTTTGTGGAAAGAGAGGGAGCTGGGTTAGCATTCAGCAGACACAAAATCATTTATAGCTCAAACAAAAAAAATCATTCACAACCTAATTTGTTTCCTTTTACCCATTTTTCTTACGAACTATTATTCAAATTTTAGACGTGTTCATGATAATCTTGAAAATTAATATTTTTTGGAAGCTTAATGTATAGTTCTTTTGTTATGGCAATAATTATTTTGTATCCCTTTTTTCTTACGAACTTTGATTCAAATTATACACATGCAGTTGATAATCTTGAAACTTAATATTTTTTAGTAGTCTAATGTATAGTGCTTTTTCTTGTGGCAATAAGTATGCAAATTTTGCTATTAAGAATTAGCCCTGTATATTTACAATGTTTGTTTTATTTCTTATTTTTGTCAATTTGTCAGTTTAGTTAGCCAGTATATTCGTTAGTCATTACTTCCATTTTTTTCATGGTTATCCTTCATCTAAATTATTCTATTACTACTTTTTAGTACTTTATTTTTTATGTTATGTTTTTTATGTTTCTTTCGGATTGGTTCTATTGTCTATAATTTTCTCTGCTCAGGAGAGTTTAATATTTGTTTTATTATAAGCCTTTAAGGTTTTGATATTGATGTTCTTATTCATATAACCAGTACCCCCTTTTGTTGTGGGAGAAACTGAGTTGGAAGCTTCGAAAGAGGGCCGCAGTCTTACAAATTTCAAGTATGCCTGTATTGGATACTCTGTGTACTTAGACAACAAAGATTCTTCAGCTGACTTGCAGGATAAAAAAGCGAAATTGCCCTTTTGCGTTGGTCTTGAGGTTATATATCTTGATTACCATTCCGTTGTAGTTTATCTATTTTCTAAAACTAGGTTTATCTTGTTCCATGGGTATCTTTGGGTGCTGGTACACATTTCTTGTAATATAAAGCTGCACATATCATGCCACAAGCAACAATTTATTACAGGGGGGAACCAAATAATAAACTTGTGAAGTCATTAAAGATAGAAGAAAACTGCTAAACCATAACACCACCATTAATAGTTATGCAGAGACACTAAGTAATTTGGGTCTGCTTCTCTAATGAGTCTCATTTATTGTTTGTGGGAACTCTCATGATTTCCACCCAATAGTGAAGAGTCTATAAGATTGTTGCTAGCAACCTAGCATTTCTGAAGAAAAACTAAAATTAAAAAGTCAGAAGTGGAGATGCGGTGGTGCACCAGTGATCACTCAAACTGTGAACGGTAATGTGATCTCAGTTTATGACACTATTAACATATGTTTCAGGTTGTCTTAGAAGAGAAAGCTTCAAATCCCTCTCCTAGCCATGTTCCTGCTACTCATAAAACTGAAGGTATTGAATTTCTTAGTTTTTTAATAGTTCTAGACTTCTAGGTTAACTTTCTTTTTCATTCATTCCTCATTTCAAACATATTTGGATAACTCTCTTTGATCTTGGAGATGATTAATTTGTGTTCCCTCATTATATAAATGATAACTTTCCCAAAATGGCAAACATGTTATACTGGAAGTTCATAGGCAAAGTCACAGAAGCAGTTGGACACCTTATCTGTTGTGTACTTTTCCGACATTATCTTGATCTCAATTACTGAAGTGTATTTTAGAAGGAACAGGAAGAGACTAGAAGAGAATTAGACCTATGAGTCAGTGTATAACATAGAGTACTTAGTATGACAGTTATTAGTGGCAATTATGTAATTAGAGAAAAACTGCTCTGCATTCAGTTTTTGGAAATTCACAGTTTGGGAGAGAAGCTGAGACTCTTGAATTTGAGAGCTTATAGACCAATAAAAGCTTTTTATTTTCCTCTCACTTCTGTGCGTTGAACCCTAGTTTGATTAATACTGGATTAGTTTATGACCAAGATAGGAAAAAAATCCCCGAGTATCCATCCATCACTAGAAAAAAGAAAATGGAGTTTTTTTTTTGTTAAATTGAGCTTCATTTAGTATTGTCAAACCTTAATTAGAACTGTTGGGGGGTAATTCGTTCTCCTAGGCTAGTATTTTTCCTGTAGAACCAGAAAAAATGTCATTGTTTTGCAATGCGATTTTTTTTCATTATGCATGAATTTCTACGCCAAACAATTGTTTCATGTTAAAAATGATTTTCATGGTTTTGCGTATTACTTATTTTATTAGTTAAGATTCTTCTATTATTTGTAGATAGTTTCATTTCTTTTATTTGTACATTTTACATACTGTGCCTTTTCATTTCTGAGATTTTGGTCTTGTTTGTCCTGAAGATGAACATCCTACTCCTCAACCTCGAAGATACACCCCTCCAAATCATACAACCGAGTTCTTGAACAGGCAAGTGGAAGTTTTCAGCATACACGTGTTAACTTTTGTTGTAAGCCTATTACTGAGGATGCGGCTAATTCTAACACCGGAAGATTCTAAATTTGCAGGTTTCAAAGAAATGCAGGCCTGGTGGCATCCGGTGTAGCCAAAAACTTGAACAGAGTGGGTAACTATGTGAAAGAGCTCCTAAATGACATTCTAAACTAATTCTACAGTACACCTTGCATGTTTGGTAAATCCATGCTCCCTTAAGACGAATTTAGATTTCGATCATCAATCACCCCTGATGTGCAAGGTGCATTATAGAACTACTTCGACATTCTATCTAGGCGAACGAAGGTGACAGTTGTTGTAATTCGTGTCGGAAATAAATTCAATTTTACATATTGGCCATTTTTCTTTACCTTAGGTCAATTTTTTATATATAGGTAATTGAATTATAAATAATTTTTACACACTGGCCACTTTCTTTACTACATTCTGAACTTGGTTTAAATATTTTTTTCTGCCAGAGTTGATGTGTATATTTGTTATACCGAATAGTGTGTTTTTGGTTCTACAACCTATGTTGTCTTCCAATGTGGACCCCCAAATTTGGTATACTGGTTTGACAGTACCCCCACTGTCTTTTTTATTGAAGTCATAGTAAAAGTCCAAAGGGACGGATGAGTTGTCGTTTTTTTCTTTTATTTTTGAGAATCTAATGTTTTTCTCTCTAATGTGAATTAAACTATTTGATCATCCACTGAAATGGCTTACAAAATATAGAGATCGAGGTTTTTTTTTTAGGATTGCAGAATGTTAAGCACAAGAGAAATTCTTGATGTACGTGGGCAATTGAAAGAAGTAAAATTTTACATTTGTATGAAGGGAAATGGCCCTTGATTTTCAATTATTTATGCAAAATAGATTATTTTAATAAATATTAAATAAGAAAAAAAGAAAGAGCTTATCTTTTTTCGTGCTACCATGAATATAGATAAAGAACATTCATGTTCTCTGTAGCTGCTCTACATTTGTGGAACCACTAGCTCATCAACCGAGTTTGGAAACATTTCTCATTTTTATGCATATATAAATTAGTAAAATACTCCTGCAAGATAAAGAACGTGTCTATTAATAATAAAAATGGTTAGAAGTAGTAGCTTCTAATTGCTGCGGATAGAAATTAATCATGCACGTTCAAATCAAAGGATCATCAACTGTATTTTAAAATGTGGGACAAGCTTTCCTGAAAGTATGTTGTTTATAAACAAGTGTAGAATATCATTCATTAAAATTTTCCATTTAAGCTCGATAATCTCTTGAAATAAGTAGACAACCATTTTTTTATTTGAAAAACGAAAAGCCCTGATTAATTTAGTACTGTGTAGTGATTATATTTGTGTAGAAAAGGTTTTTTTTTATTTTATTCTATTTGAAAGACAGAAGTGATAAATATTCAGTTTTGAGTAATGTGATCACTTAAAGAGGTAACATAATATATTACGTTATCATTACTTTAATTAGTGTTCTTAATAATCTGAATAGAAGGAAGTTCCTGAAGTGGAGTGTGACAATGTTGTCGGATTGGTAGCATAGAATGAAATTAGATTAAGCCAGAATCCAGTTTGGTGCTGTGTTTTAAAAACGACAAACGCAACCGATCTAAGATGGGGTGGAATAAATAAACACTTGGGTTGGGTTGCGAGAGCAGAGCTTAGGATAAATCTTAATTATCATTATTGGAATGAAAAGGAAGCAGAGAAAAAGGTTATTGGACCCACAGAATATAAAAGCTCCGAAGTGACAAATGCGGAAGCATGTGATTTGAGTTGAGAGGAGTGTGTGATTGATGAGAAAAATGAAGGCGTGGTGGAGGAGGCTGTTCTACGTTGCGGTGTTTGAGACGGTGTTGATCGGAATGGGAAGCGCCCACGACTATTGGGACGCATTGTCGAAGGCCATTGTTTTCTTCGAGGGACAGCGATCGGGATTCCTGCCACAGGATCAGAGAGTGAGTTGGCGTGGGAACTCCGGTCTCAGTGACGGCTGGAACTACAACACGGATCTCACCGGCGGTTACTACGACGCCGGCGACAACGTGAAATTCGGGTTTCCGATGGCCTTCACCACCACAATGCTGGCCTGGAGCGTGCTGGAATTCGGAGACGTCATGCCTCCCAATGAGCTCAGGAACGCACTCCTCGCGATTCGTTGGGCCACTGATTATCTTCTCAAGACTCTTTCTCAGCCCAATCGAATTTTCGTTCAGGTAAATTCCAATTACTCTTCGCCATTTTTATTTTAATTCAAAATTAATTGTTATTTTGGGTTGGTGATTTTTTTGAGATACGGATAATTCCAAAAGCAACAAATTTACTGAAACTACGATAAGATTAGGAAGATTTATAGAACTTTACGTTAGAAATTGTAAAGAGAAAACTTGTGTGTTCATCTGTTTTTAGTCAAATTTGATTTTGATCAATAGATTTTAAACAGAAGACAGTAGAATTGGCTCGATTATGGATACTAGGTGAAAAGCTGATAAAGAAAACAAAATTGGACTGAAAAAGTTAAATTTGGAGAGTTTCAACTACAAAAACAATAATTGTAGATTCAATTTACTTAACTTTATAAGTAGCCTTAAAAACGGTCCTTGCTGACGGTGACAATAAAACCTTTTTCTTTTTCCATTTGATTCTTATGATAAATTGAGTTACGTTTATGGATTTCATTGGAGATATTATTATAATTAAATATATGAAATAAATTTTATATTTTAATACGTTCAGATGAAGCATTTATAAGATAATTCATTGAAAAGAATGACATAATTGTAGAAATAATATGAGAAAATATCAAGTCATTATCTTTTAATTACAATCTCCAAAATCTTACTTACTTGAAAGTATATATAAAAAAATCCTAAAATTACTGATAATAAATAATAGAGAATAAAAATACTTCTTTATATAAATAAATTGTAACCATCTTAGTCACGAAGGAAACATACGTCATCTAAACGCAAAAAAGAATAAAGGAACAACGAATCATTTGATTAGCTTTATACCATGAAATAAATAAAAAGATAATCACGAACCATTTTAGTAAAATTAAAAATTTTACGTAAACTTTTGATTAATTAGATTAATTAGATGGATTAATATATTATTTATTTTGGTGATGTGAATGGCATAGGTGGGTGATCCAAACTCAGATCACGATTGTTGGGAGAGGCCAGAGGACATGGATACGGCGAGGACTACGTATGCTATTGATGCACCAAACGCCGCTTCCGATGTCGCCGGCGAAACCGCCGCCGCACTAGCAGCTTCATCCATGGCGTTCCGGTCATCGGACCCCGGTTACTCAGAGACACTGCTTCGAAATGCCATTACTGCCTTTGAATTTGCAGATAACTACAGGGGTGCTTACAGTGACAATGAAAACGTGAAGTATAATGCCTGCCCCTATTACTGTGATTTCGATGGCTATCAGGTAAATTCATTTTACCATCACTTTCTTTAATCAACGAAAACAACTAATAAAGGCTTATCTCATCAATTAATTATATAAACTATGTACATGTTTAAGTTTCTAATTTTAAAGTTAAATTAATTGAGATGATATTATTTTAATAAGTAACTTATTCCGAATAATATAACCTAATATATATTAATATTTTTTTTATCAATAATAAAAAATATAATAAATAAAAGTAGTACCATCTTTTATATATATATTATTTTCTTCAGTTAGTTCATCTAAGAAGTATAAAAGTATAAAAACAAAATTTGATTGTTTATTTAAATTTTTTCAACTCAGAGACAACTTAATAATGTATGATTAAAAAATAAAAAATATTAAAATGTTAATTTATTGAGTTGTTAATGTAGTTCTACATGCTTTTTTAATTTAAATAACTTGTGCATTAAATTTTTTGTAGATTAATTACTAAAACATTTAACTAGAAAATAATAAAAATACCTATAATTTTGGTAGTTGGAAGATGTCACATGCATGTGCCTAGGTCTGGCAATAATGCCCAGTGCCCACTCCCTAGGTAGCTAGCACAGTGAATGTAATTGCTCAATAATTTTTGCCTTTTCATAGTAGAAGTCTATATTTGGGTCCTAGAAAAAACAAGAAAAGAAAGAAATGGAAGTTGAGGTAGTTGTGTTTTGTTTTGTTTTGATGAGTGAGTTAATATGAAAATGGTAGGATGAGCTGTTGTGGGGAGCTGCATGGCTAAGGAGGGCGACACAGGAGGATAATTTCTTGACCTACATTGAAAGCAATGGGAAAACTCTTGGTGCAGAAGACAACATCAATGAGTTTGGTTGGGACAACAAGCATGCTGGCCTCAACGTACTTCTCTCCAAGGTCAGCCTCATATATATTACTCCTTCACTGACTTCAACCACAACTTTAAAAACTCACCAAATTTATGTTAATAGCCAAAAGATTTATGAAATTTATAGGAAGTTATAGAAGGAAACATGTACTCTCTTGAGTCCTACAAGTCCTCAGCAGAGAGGTTCATTTGCACACTGATACCTGAATCATCAAGCTCAAACATTGAGTACACACCTGGTGGGCTTGTGTACAGACCCGGAGGCAGCAACTTGCAACATGCAACTTCAATTGCTTTCCTTGAATTGGTGTATGCCAATTACCTAACACACACTTCACAAGCCATCAATTGTGGCAATGTCTATGTCAGTGCACAAACTCTTCGCCAACATGCTAAGAGGCAAGTTGATTACATTTTGGGTGAAAACCCAATGGGACTGTCCTACATGGTTGGCTATAGCAACTACTATCCTCAACGTATTCACCACCGTGCCTCTTCTTTACCCTCCATCAAGGATCATCCCCAGTTCATTGCATGCAAAGAAGGTTCAATCTACTTCAACTCAACAAATCCCAATCCTAATGTACTTGTTGGAGCCATTGTTGGAGGACCTGATGAAAATGATGATTATGAGGATGATCGAATTGATTTTAGGAAATCTGAACCTACCACGTACATTAATGCACCATTTGTTGGGGTTTTAGCATATTTTGCTGCAAATCCCAGCATTAGTTGATGTGATAATGACCTTCATATATAGGATTTTTTTTTCCTAAATGAAAAGATATACCCTGAAGATGTTTCTCATCTTGAGAAAATAATCAAGAGGGCTTAGGAACATTACTAAATTTGTGCTCACAAAAGCTGCTTCTGACTTTTAATCAATAGAAAGAAGGGGTGACTACTTCTAAGTGTTATATTCGAGATTGTTGACCTGTATATAAGGGTTAATTTGTTAACTGTCTAAAAGTTATCAGTGAGTAGTAAAGTGTTTATTTTGTTTTAAATTCTTAGTTTTTTTAAATGGCTTCAATATTTTATTTAACACAGACGAAAACAAGTACAAAATGAGCAATTTATCGTGGGCTCGCATGGAAAAGTAAGTACAAAGATAAGAAAGATAGGAGGAACATGATGAGCTATATTTGTTACTTTGTTACTTGCAAAACTTCATAAAAGATAATTATTTACTCTTGTTCTAAATTCAAATAAATTAAGATACTATCAATTTATTTGAGATATTTTAAGATCTTATCTTTAAAAAAACATTTTAGTGAATTAAAAAAGAAATATGTATATAAATTGTTTATTATGAAAGCATATTAGACTTACTACAATAGCTCTTAAATATAAAACAACTGCAGCTAACGAGTAAGCATTAACCACTGAGTACATGACAGTAAATGAAAAGAGATCATGAACAAAAAGGATTTGCTGCGCAGCTGGACAACAATTTTCAACCACACAGCATGGGAAATGATTCATGTTAACTCAATATTAGTCAACACCGGACATATATCCAGAAAGAAAGAAAAAAGTTGTAAGTTTAATGGATATATAATGTGAAAAAAAGACAGACAGAAAAGAAAAATAACTGATTAATATATGTATGTTAAATGGAGGTATATGTGTATCATTCATTGTTCTGTAAGAAAAACATGCAGGTTAACCCAAAAAAGGTTGAGAAAACTAAGTATAAACTATATTTCCCTTCCTTTTGAAAAACAAAACCATATATCACCAATATTTCAGATACACAACCAATAATAAATTGGTTAAATAAATTGAAACTTTTTGGCTAAGTGATATAAAATTTAAAACAATGATAAAAGGAGAGTCACAGTCACTTATTCAATGAGAATGCTTAAAGAATATGCAGAAATTAATAAGTATTTTTGAATGTAAAAGAGCACTTTGAAAGACTCAGAATGAGAATTAAGGGTGTGTTTGATTTTGGGAGTGATGGAGGTTGAGGGTGAGGATGAATGAGTGTTATCCTTATTTGCTTCTATGAGAGGGGGATGTTAAGGGCGAGTGAGTGGAAAGTTAAGGATATTTAGGATCCTCTCATAATTGAAAAAAAAAAGTGTAATGAGATGAAAAGACCATGGTGTCCTTCATACAATAATATTAATAATAAAAATTATTATTATTAATAATTTTATGTTAACATAATATATTTTAAAAAATTATAAATAATATTAAAATTATCTAAATAAAATAATTTAAGTAACAAAATTAATTTAAATTAATAAAATAATAAAATTATACTTACATTTAAATTATATTTAATTATTTCTTTGAATTTTATATTTTTTTTCTTTTATTTATAAATGAAACTTTCAATTATTTTAATTAACTAAAATATGCACAAAATTAATATAAAAAAATTTATACATAAGAGTAAATTTGTTATCTTATAATTTAAAATACTCTTATAACCATCACATCACCCAGGTCTCAATAAACTTTTTTCACACATCCACTCTAATATACCATAATCCAAACACATAACTTTTTTCACACTTTCTTCTTACACTTTCACTTTCCCACACCTTCAATTTTCTACTCCCATTCCAAACAAATTTTCATAATGCAAAATTTCAGTTTTGGGACATTACGGGCCTAGTGCACCTGACACCACCCATGTCCTTGTTTATGAAAAGTCATTGATAGGATCAGTTTGATATTTAGATAAGGTATATATGGCACTCACACAAAGGTTGGTGGCAAGACTAATGATTCTTTCCCATGATTTGGATGATACATATTGTCACATCATAATTAAGTATTAGAATTAGTGTATCTAAAATTAAAATGATATAAGAAAATGATAATGAATAAGGTCAAGTGTAAATATGTGTAAATGTGCAAACAATATTCAGAATACGACGTTAATGCACCATATATACTACACAGACTAATATGTTATCTTTATGTGATTGCTTCCTGTGCTATATATTATTTTAATTAATTCTTTCATAATAGAAAATTGGGAAATACGTCAAACTACAAAAAATGCGTTTGAGATTCTGGGGAAAATTAATTTATTTTAATAATCAACAATATATAAAATCATTATTGTTATAATTAACATGAAAAACAATACAATTTTAAGATAATTATTTTTTCAACGCAGAAAACAGTTTCCACGTAAAAAAAATGTGTAAAGCTGTAACAAAAATGACTACGAAAAATAATAAATTTCAAATTCATTTTATAAAAAAAAGGTTTTTACAGTTTTCAACTGTTTGAAACATACAGCTCCAAAACACTTGAAATGCTCATTAGCAATCAAAAGTTTCAAGTCATCTTTTTAATTTCTTTCTGTGGTTTTCATCGTCTCATCTTATAATTCCCATTATCTGTTATGAATAATTGGAAAATGAAAGGAAAAAAAAATGCAATGAAGCATCCTTTCTCAAATCTAGTTGTTAGTGTAGTCAATTCTCAAATATTCAAATCAGATACATTTTGTGTAGCTTGATCACTACAAAACTGACATGTAATTTTAGTTGGTTTGGAATGTAAGCATTTATCAGTCCGTTCCTCCAAAAAATCAAGTCTTCTCTCAAGGCTTAACACACCAATATGCAAAATCCGAATGTCAATTAGTGCAATCCTGGCACAAGCCCGAAGCAAAATGTAATAATCAGCATGAGCAACATAGGTCAGCGCACCTTCATCCCTCTTTCTTGCATAGTGAATATAATCAAGTCTTTTTCGCTTGACACTAGGTGGTATATAACAAAATCTGTTCTCTTCCATGTCTAATTTCATCTGTCTAATGGCTTCTCTCACTCCAGATTTTCCTGAACTGTGATCATGGGAATCTGAGTCTTCTTCGCCTTCTGAGGAACTCTCCTGTGAACTATTATCATCCACACTTCCAGACAAGTCATCTTCAAGGCAGCTTTCATCACCAGGAAATAGTTCACTGAAACTTTTTTCTCTAATCTTTTCCTGCTTGGAGGTCCTGTCAATGCATTCTTTATCCTTCAAACTCTTTTGGTTTAAAGAAGAAGTTGACTGCCCTACATTCTCTAATGGTTTTATATCCTGAAATTAAAAAAAAGAAAAGTGTTAACAACATATAACTAGACATTCCTAGGCAGATAGATCAAACTTATAAAAATTAAGTATATTTAGTCAAATCTGCCTTGCATAACATTTAGGAGATGCAGGACTACAAATTTTATTTTATATGTCTGCAAAAATACCGCAGTCACTATTACTTAAATATGTCATTAAGGGAATGCAAATGCACATCCCTTCACTGATTCAAATGACAGAGAACAACAAAACTGTAGAAAGTGCAGGTACTAACAGTGAAATATCAGTTGATCCATAAATAATTGAGCAATTCTCACAGGAATCATAGAAAAGGATGTTATAAATTTTAATAAGTTGAAACTAAGTAAATGTATTCGAATAATAACATGTAAAAATAAGCAACGTGTCATTTTTAGCATGTTCTCCCAATCAATTTTATAAAACAAAACCTGATTAAGAAATTTACAGATAGATAAATGGCTGGCAATTGATTGAGCCCCTTAACTTTGCAGGAAACGGAAAATAAATTCCACTCTTTGTTCTATTTTATACAAATTTGATTTCAAGAAATAAGTCAGCCAATCTCTGTGGCAATTTATGGAATTTTCATGTCCTTTACTGATGCAGCCAATTTATTTTTCAAGCTTCACCGGGAAAGAAATTGAAAATATGAACAGTCGAGCTATCTCCCATACACAAAAAGGGCAGAGGCACAGGGCCTACTTCTTTCTTAGAATATCACAAGAAAGACTTAAAGAAAGAAGTTGAAACTTGAAAACAATTTCATGGCATCGTAATTCTAAAGGCCTGTGCATGCCAATGGAATAACTAAGTTCTTTAATTACCTCCTCATTCTGATAAAAATTCCATAGGTATTCTATCATATTTTCTTCCTCGTGATTCCCATAAGATGGCTCTAATCCAGCAAACACAACATCCCTACAGTATTTGAGATACGTAGGCAAGTCCTTCGTATACTCTGCACAAATACTGGATGTTAGATAGTCATTTAATTGTTGCAAAAAATAGTATGAAAATAGAATATGTATTCATGCAACATAGGTTCAATATAGTAAGATAATAACATAAGTAAACAATAACTTCACCATTGGTATCCCCAATCTCATTATATCTTGCTTGAAGGTGTTGGATAAGCCAGGCAGAATCCAATTCATGCTTTTGAGTTCCTTCTTGATCTTCAGCTGAATCTTTAGATTCTCCAGCAAAATCATGTCCATTATTGGTGGAAAAAGCATTACCCCTTTCACTGTTTTCCACGGCATCATCATTACGAGACAAACTATTCTCCCACTCTCCAAAGCCATTTATGTTATATAATATCCTTATTGCTACTATTAGAATTGACATAACACATACATGAGTAGGTAGCCTAAAATACTTAGTGGATAGGGATAACCACAAAGATGGAGGCATTGACCATTCATATATGCGACATGCATAAGGAAGAATCTTTTCAACAGGAAGTGATAATTTTTTGAGATAACGATAAGCTATTGCGTAAAAGTTAACAGGAGGTAACTCCAAGCCTATGAAATGAGCAATGGATGCAGCAAATGACTCTAGCTTCTGTACCGGAACAGCTCGCTGGGGCCTGAACATAACACTTGAACTAATAGGACATGCACTTGAAGGTTGTCCTATGCGCTTTTCAATTTCAATAAAAGCAGAAAAATATGGAAGCTTCCCTTCACACGTCCACTTCATCATGTCAGATGGCAAGACAGCTTCCCTGGCAACATGACATGCCAGAAATGAAACAGCAAGAGTACAAGATAGTGGAATCCTTTTCTTTAAAGACCTAAACCATATCATCACAGCTCGCTGACCAAATATATTGTGGGGCTCTGCTTTGTATTTAGAACGTGGCTTATGCTCTTCAGGTTCATCTGAGACCAATGAAGAAATAAACTCAACAAACTATAAGATATGCTTGATGAAAATAAAACATCTCGTTCTGAGTGCAGAAAGACTGTAGTACAGACTTGATAAACATGAAAGGTTAGTATAAAATTGTCAAGCTCATCCTCTTACTCTATTGCTCAAACAATAAATTTGATAACTAAATCCAAATTTAATGAATATTATTACTAAATTGAGTTCTGACTATCATATATGATATACTAGAGAGAGTAAACACTTCAATTACTTACCAGGTTTCGCTAAATTTTAAGAGAAACAGAAAGCATGTACTGAAACCTTTCGTGAACAGGACATATTAATGCCCCACATACATTACAAGCAAAACAAACCGATAATTGGAACATCACATTCAATACTGAACCAGGAGCATGCACCAAACCCTATATAGGAAAATTGACTGGAATGTACAGAACCAAACCATGAAACAAAACAGAGCACATGTGTTGTAATTCAAATGTAGAAATACAAGACAGGAAACTGTGTTACCTTCTTTCTGCATCTCAGAGTTATGGATTACTTTATCAGCCCAGTCATCATCGAAAACACCAGTCCCAGAGACAAATCTCAACCAAATTGGCCCAACCAAGCCACAAATTAGAGGGGTAACCTTAAACTCCTTCACCAATGCTTCACACTGAAGCTCAATCATCAGCTGCAACCCCATCACATACCGCATCCTTATCTCGTTGTGGTAATCTTCAAAGCTTGCAACTGAGCCTCCAAAATCATTAGGAACTGAAGGACTTTCCTCAATAAACTGATCGGCATCAAATTCCTCTCCTTTAACTTGAACAAGTTCATTTCGTTGAGGAGTGTCATCTTCTAAACCTAGATTCCTAATGAAATTGGACTGGGAATTATAGAATGAGTCATGCTGAGATATGGGTTCGGCTTTGATTGCTACAGATCGTTGCCGTTGGTGACTGGCGATGTAGACAGCACCGCCACCGGTTTCTCCCTTATTGAAGAGATCATCGGCATCGACACCAGTGTCGTCGACATCCTCGTATCGAGAGCCACATCGAAGGCAGTAGAAAAAGCCATCAAAGCCATCACCAAGACCCACACTGTTACAGGTTTGACAAGTCAAGTTATGGAAATCAACCATTGTTGGATATTTACACTGTTACAGCTTTCACCAGTATTCTGTGCCTGTGTGAGAGACGATGATCAGGTATAATATTTCAACAGATAAAAGAAGGAAAATAAATAAATAATATTTCCAATCGAATGACTAACTGGCAAGTACAATATTACTAATTTCCAATTTTTGTTTTTTATGATTTTTTTTCTGTGATTTTTTAGGTGTTTTTTTTTTGTCTTTTTTGTTTTTGTTATAATTTAATATTTTATTTGTATTTATTTTTAGAAATATTAAAAAATATTTTTTCTTATTAATCATTATTTGAAATTATAGACTATTATTTTAGTGATTTTATTTATACTATATTATTCAAAATTCAATTATATATAACAGTAATGTAGACTTTGACTTATTAATGAGAATAGAAAATCTATTTAAATATTTAAATTATAAAAATATAAATAATAAAAGTTAATTATATATTATATAATCCAGATTTTGATTTATTAATGAAAATAAAAAATTTATTTAAATATTTAAATTCTAAAAATATAAATAATAGAATTCAATTGATAAATTATCATTATTCAGATTTGATTTATTGATGAGAATAGAGAATCCATTTAAATGTTTAAATTTTAAAAATATAAATAATAAAATTCAATTGATATATTATAATAGTTTAAATTTGATTTATTAATAAGAATAAAAAATCTATTTAAATATTTAAATTCTAAAAATATAAATAATAAAATTCAATTGATATTTAAATCATATATCATAATACTGTTAAATTATAAATATATTAAAAAAATCTTGTCCAAATTTTAAATACTCATTTTATTTTTAAAATTTATTAACATTTTCGTAATAATAATAAGATTTAATTACCTTGTTTCTCTTTACATTTGGATTCAATATTCAATTTAGTATCGTGGTTTTTAAAAATCTTAATTTGGTTTCTATGTTTTTTTTAAATGTATCCAAATTAGTCATTTTTTTTAAGTCTAACCGGGTCAAGTTACTTACATGAGAGAAAAAGTGTCTATGTGACAGAGAGGGTGTTTATGTGAAGATGGTATGTTTATGTGGAGAGAGATGCAAGATTCAAAGTTATTATTATTATTATTACTATTATTATTATTAGTAATATTAATAATAATAATAACTCTCAATGTGTCGGATGAAACTTAAAGAAAATGACTAATTTGAATACTTTTTAAAAAACATAAGGACCAAATTGATTTTTTTTAAAATTACAGTACTAAATTGAATATTAACCTCAAATGTACAGACGAATAAGGTAATTAAATAAAAATCATCATTAATATTAATATTCTTATATAAATAAAAATATATACTTAATACATATATAATATTATATAATATAAATTAAATAATCATAACTAATATTATACTAATAAAATAAATAATAGTATAATTATAATTAAATATTTAATTTAATTTTTTAATTTTTTATTCATAATTATAAATTTATATTATTTAATTAACTAAAATGTGCAAAAAATTAATTAATATTTTATTTTTTATATACAAGAATAAATTTGTAATCTTAAAATTTACACCATTAAAAAAAAATAAAAATAGATTTACAATTATCTCATCACTTACATAGTTCAATAAATTTTCCTAACATATTCCAATCCAAACACATTCAATTTTTTTCACTTTATTCAAAACATTAGAAAATTTAAGTAAATTGTGGAGTGTAAAATTTTTGTTAAAACCTATCTCTTTCTATTCTACACAAACATATATTAAAAAATGATTTTTCTATTAAAATGATACAATTTATTAGTTTTATTATATAAGGGGATAAATTTTTCTTATGGAATTGGATAAATTACGTCATAGCACGATTTTTATTATGAAAAAGTTATGTAAAAACACGTAATTTTCTTTCTTTGGTCAACATAAAATTTATGTGAATGATCACAGTTTTAGATAATGTAGAAAAAGTTGGACTCGGAGAAGACAACGTGTGACTGCGTGATTTTCATGATATGCATCAACTTTCATTTCCAATGATAATGAAGTGAGTGAGAAGGTTAAGATGATTGATTTGTATGAGTTTCACTTATAAGGTTCAAGAGTGATAAGTAAAGGTGTGGTGAAGGAAGAGAGTATGGGGGCATTGGAGAAGATGAGTATGGTGAAATTGATAGTGTATAAGGGAGGGCTTGGTTGTACCAAGTCAAAGATGTGTTATTTAAGGTAAAAATACAAGTTTTACACTAAAATAGTGCTAAAACACAAGAAATTCTATTTTATCAATCAACCCTATCATTAGATTTACCTTTTTTCTGATTATTATTTTTCAAAACTGACCCCTCATTACTAACCATCATTTTAAAATAGGAAAAAAAAATTTATCATACCAGAAAAATGATTGATTTAGGATTGAAGAATTAGTGGATAAACTATGAAATGGCTGAAGATTTAAAAAAAAAATGCCAACAGATTAGGCATATAGAGACTTACAAATGAATGGACTACAGAATTTGAAAAAGATAATAACACTTGGTGACGACTAGTTATTAAAAGACAATTATTTGTAAAAAGAATTTGCCAGAACGGGAGAGTTAGAAAATGAGCATATTTGTGAAGAGAGAAGTGAATTCTGAAAAAGTTAGGTAATATAATATAATAATAAACTAATATATTTATATAATAATTTAAATGTATTTATAAATAATAATAAAAGAAAATAAATTAATAATATAAATATAAAAATAATAAAATAATAATAATATACATAAAATTTAAAATATTAATAATATATAAAAAAGTAATAAAATTATAAATAGTAATAGTAAATGAAATAAAATTTTAAAAATAAAATAAAATTACAAACAATAATAATAAAAATAAAT
>Ga0123342_1002178_pt1 | contig 32772 bp, 32 predicted proteins | sample Turbeawhitnodule_FD_89960 | JGI IMG/M metagenome (GOLD analysis project Ga0123342, IMG submission 89960) | Root nodule microbial communities of legume samples collected from Mexico - Turtle bean Mexico white nodule | ecosystem: Host-associated > Plants > Roots > Nodule | place: Mexico: Nepantla... | reverse complement strand
CCCAAAGGAGAGCCAAACATCAAGACATATTGGGCCAACTACAAGGGCCATGGCTAAGAGGCTTGATGAGGATTGGAACACTGCTACTGATGGCAGAGAAACTTACCTCTACATGTTCCAAGAAGTCCAAAATCAAGCGTAGCATAGTCTTTAATTTCTTGTCAAAGTAGCATAGGATTTTCCTTTGTAAAATTGTTTAAATTGTAATTAGGTTGAATGTTGGCTTCTAAAAACCAACCTAAGTTAGATTAGGGTTTCTAGAAACACCTAATCCAACTTTCATTTCATTAGGATTTGAATTTCCTACCAATTTGTCTTTTCATTTCCGGTCCTCCTTGGCTATAAAAGGAGGAGCCTACCTCATGTTTTTACAAGATTAATTCATTAGTGAAATGCTGGCAAATTTGTGCCATTCTCACTCTTTGCCTAAGACTTCTTAGGATTAGGCTTTTAATCTTCTGAAACTTTCACCTCCAAGAAGAGTAGGCCTCACCTCTCTCAAATCATACTTCTCATGCACCTCCAAGGCTATCACAACTCCTAGGAGAGCCTTGTTCCACCATCAAACCATGGACCTTCCGCAAATCCACTCAAAAACCGTAAAGAAGAAGACACAAATTCATCACTTGTTAGGAAGGGTCGTACTCGGTAAGTCGAGGTAGGTGATTTTCGCCTAGTACAATTGGGCATGCCAAGGTGAAGTGTTGTTCCGTGATGTTTAAACCTAGTTTGAGGTTAGTCCTTTGTTTAAGTTAAAGCTCTTTTACGTATATATGGTAGTCATTACGCTTGTGCATACCGATGCTAGCCAAAACTAGTATAGTTGCAATAAATAAGTTGTGCTATGGCAAGTATGCAAGGGGTAGGAAGACATAAATATATGAAGAGCAACAAAACAATAAAATTAAAAGCAAAATTCATAAAAATGAACAGTTGATAATTACTACTTATTGCCTAAACCAAGCTGGAAGAGGTCCACATCTGGGTAAAGGCTGGAGGTTGGCTCATTGGCTACCTCAAACCCCGTTAGTAAGGCTTTTGGGTCCAATACAGGGGAAACCTGTCAAGGGGGTCGGGGTGTTTTGCGCTCAGTAGTCTCTTCGCCTGATCAAGCTCAGCTCGAGCCTGGGGGACTTGTGTATTGTACAAAGCTCGACACTCTAGTATACGTGAATAGTAGCTTGGTGCTCGGAAAAGGTAAGAGGTCAGCTTGACTGTTGGGCCGAGCTAAGATTTATGTGACTGGCCCAATTTCGATGGAGGGCCCAAAGCGCATGGTAAGGTTGTCGTACCAGATACCCCTTATTTCCCCGCTAGTAGATATATATAATAGTAGTTATTATAATGTTGGTTATCATATTGGTTTATATATTGTTGTTGCATGTTTTCTACATGTAAATACCTGTTGATAGTTGTTGTTAACCCTAAAGAAGATAGGGACGTGCATTTATAACAGAATGTTAGCCTGCGATTAGCACCTGAAGATGATTGGTGCACGTGGTAGGCCGTTTTTTCTGTTAGAGATTAAAGACAAATGTGCTTATTTTCACTTAAGATTTGCTTCTCTCATATGAGAGTTGTTGCATGTTGTTTGTACGGTTATAAAAGAGGCCTGAGACCCCAGATAAAGGTACGATGTTTTTGCACACTAAACTGAGTTTTATTGTTGCTTTGTGAGCCCTTACTGACTTGAGCGTCAGAGTGTCATCAACAGGTAGGGTGCCCTCTGTCACAATGGAACCATACTGGAAGCAGCTAAGAGAGACATAACTCCAAACCCAGAAGGAGGTGCGTTCATCCTAGGTCAACCGGCGAGAACAGGTAGGTTCAACTATATTTGTTGTCAAGATGGTCGGACATGATTCTTGAGTCTCTTGTTCATCACTTGAAAGAAATTCAAAACAATTTTGCAAGACTAAATCTTGAAAAACAAATTTAGAAGTAATCCATTTGATAACAACTAATTTAAGACTTGTTGTCTTAGTTGAAAAATTGAGATAAGATAATCCTTCTAAAAGAACATAACTTTCAAGAGGCAATGAGTCATTTTTTTCCTGAGATCCCATATCAATAAAAATATCACCCTGAGATCCTGAACCAACTCCTATATCTTCAACAAATTTCTTAAACTTTTGACCAACAAGAGATCCACCGTCCACCTGGTCAACAACATCTTCAACAAGGTTATCAAGATCAATAATAAATATCTAAAATTCCACAACCCCTGTCTTTCTAATAGGTACAATATATATTTGTACCTCTACCACAAAATTATGTTTCTCTATGACACCAAAAACTTTCTTGTGAGAGGCATCATTATTTTATTTTTTTGGTCTGGATAGTCACAAGTTTATATTGTACAACAAGTTTGGAAAAAGTAGTAGGCGATTTAGTTGTGTTACTGAGGTTATCAGGAAGTTACTGCATTTAGAAATATCATGCCCTATCATTTGCATGAAGAGCAAAATAGAGGCAACTTCTCAAATTCAATATTTGTAATAAAATTAAAACTAGGTCTTTCTACCAAAATTTGATTAGGCAAAATAGATAGCATATCAATATTAACTAGCACTCTAGCAAAAAAGCCTATAGATTTATTCATGGTGAAGTCATCAGAAGAAAGAGGGGTATCATTCCCTCTCGCTATAGAGAAATTTTCTTTTGGTTGACAATATTCCATAGGAAGACCGTGAATCCTAACCTAACATTGATTTTTGGTGAGCTTTATGGAAGATGACACAAAGTCTTTAGTCCAAGCAAATACTCTCAAGATACACAAATTGAGATTTCAAGACCCCACTGCTATGACTCTTCTCATGTATTCAAGGGAAGAAAAACCAATTTCATAAAATGCTTTTCCTAGAGGAATAACTTTTCAAGATCCCAAAGATTTCCCGGCAAGATCTAACTTTTTGCGCACGTCCATATGAGTAAGAGGTTTGACACCTTTGGATAGCATTATTCTTTCATGAAGGTGATTTTTATAGTCTTCAAGACCTGCGAGATACACGTCTTCATCAATTTGAACAGATAGCAAATCTCCCTTTATTCAACGAGAAAGCAATAGTGAAAGAGAGATATCACAAACATTATTCAAGGCTTGTGTAAAAGTCTTCTTTTGTGCTTGAGCCACATAAGATGACTTGGCTTGTGAAGAGAAACATTGGTCCTACCACCAAGGAATTTGAAAACCAAAAGAATTTGTCCTCATCCCATCAAAGGGAACCAACATTCAAACGTGTGAAAAACTGAGCTTCTAGGAACAAAACACTAACCATCAACCAACAAGAAAGGTGGCAAACAAGACACTGGCCATTGACCAACAAAAAAGGCAGCAAACAAGATGTTGATTAGAGGACCAATGTTGCAAACCATACTACAACAAGAAACCGAGGAGAAAAATTAGCGCAACCGCGCCTCCAAAGAACTGCACCATCGAAGGAGGAGAAAACCCTAATCATCAACCACCAATTACCCATCTCCAGAGAACAACGTAGGAGGAAAGAACCCTATCATTATGATTATAATAATAATAATTATATTATTATTATAAATTCTTTTTATAAAAGATTTCATGTTAGGCATCACTATGCAACTTGACATCTCAGCTAGGCTGACATCGACATCTCAAGTATCAAAAATTATCTGCCATCACATGAAAAAAATATTATTAAAAAAAGAAAGAAATTAAAAAAAATATGGGGGACTAGACCAAAACTCATATGTTAACAAAAATGATAAATAAATATATTATACCTATTCATAAAGAATTCTAAGAACAAACTAGATGGAATCCTATTATTATAATGCAATGATTCTCTATGAATAAATCATAAATTAACCAACTTATCAGCACATACATTCTCTTCACGAAAATCATGAGTAACCTTAAACTTGATTTTCCCACAGTAGTTAAGACAAGTATTTCATCGATTATGAAGCATCCACGAAACATTAGTCCTAACAATAAATACAGCACAAACCAAGGCAAAATCACATTCAAGCCATACATTAGTAAGTCCCATCTTTTGAGCTTCCTTCAAAGCATGTATAACTCCATAAAACTATAATATTATTATTTATAATTAATATCAATATTATTAATAATATTCAATAATAATAATATTAAATATTAATAATAATATTTATAATAATAATAATATTGCAATTAATAATAATAATAATAATAATAATAATAAATTATTAATAATAATAATATTAATGTTGAGATTAATAATAATGATAATAATAATTTTAATAATATTAACATTAATAATATTATTAATGCTAATAAATAATATTATTATTATTAATGTCACATTTATTATTAATAATAATATTAATAATTAATAGTACTTTAATAATAATATTAATAATTAATAATATTTTAATATTAATATTAATAATATTATTATTAATACTATTATTAATATTTACGGATATAGATTCAGAGGAAAATTACCTTTAAATTTATATGTATGTATTTGTAGGTAAATTATATCTATAAGTAAATTACCTATATAATTTAGTTATGGATATGTATGTCTTGGTAAACTAGTTACGGATTTATATTTGTAGATAAATTATCTACCAGTATCCAAGTATCCATCCGTAATAGTTCATATATAATTTTAAATTTATCTACGAATATGAATCTATATGTAATAATGTATAAGCAAATTTCTTATAATAAGTTAAAATTGATGTATTAGCAGTTGAACATATATAAGATTTTGTATGTTTGAAAATACTTTCAAACAAAGTGATTTTTTTTTTTTTGCATATTACGGTACGAACCCGTCCTTGGGCGTTGACCAAAGTCAACACTTGGTAGGACCCTTCAGAGGCGTGTCTAGGGAAGAAGGGAAACGGTCAGGCCTCGGGTGTTGACTGGCCTCGGGCGTTGACTAGGGTCCGAGCCAAGGAGTACTTGCATCCGATGGGCGCCACCTCCCGATACCCACGGGTAGGAACGACCGTGGAGGAGGCGACACCATAGGGTACGCCCACAGATAGAAGGGGCCACCCCCCGATACTCACGGGTAGGGAAGACCGTGGAGGGGGCGGCATGGTAAGAGGCCACGGTAAGGGCGTGGAGGCCTCGGGCCTCGGTACCTCAGAAGAGTAATAAAGAGAAGAGAAAGGTGGCTTCAAGGCCATATTTCCAGTACCAGCAGGGAGTGACTTGACTCGAGAAGTACCCATGCGTGAGGTATAGAGACGCGACAGTGCACACCACCTTTGGAGAACCACTAGGATAGATACGACCCGGGAGAGGGCCACATCCCAGGGGGTAATCTACATGCATGGTGCGAGAGAAAGGTAGAGATACTCCCAGGACGAGTGACTAGAGGTTGGGGGCGCATGAGTTGGCACCCAGGTAGTCACCCCCTGCGCCGGATGCACTTCGAAGAAGGGAGACTTACGCGCTGGGATTTCCCTAATTTGGGTTACAGTGCTGTAAGGCCTTTCACGTGGAGGTGCGCTTAAGTCATAAGTGACACGTGGCTGTAGCACCGAAACCCAAGGTATATAAGCTTTTTTGAAAGCTTAGTGAGGTACGTTTTAATCATTTTGGGACATTTTTACACATTTGAATCAGTTGCAAGCTTACACACTGTATGCACGAGTGATTTGAGCACAAGAGAGAAGTTAGTTAGAAAACAGTTACGCACCTTCAGAACACTACAGTTACGGTGTTCCGATACGGAGGTGCACGGTGTTTACTGCCATACTGATTGAGCGTTGGAGTGCAAACGGCCGCGAGGGCGCCCTTTGTTCTCTCTGTTTCAGGTACTCACGACGGCGAAGGCTGGAGATTTGGAACAAAGATGAAGGAGTCCTTGATGCGCGAGTCTTAGCTACGCACGAAGCACGATCTGGTCAACCGGTAGAAACAATTACCATATTTTATTAATAAATTAAAAAATTACAATTTTAATATTTACTGTGTGTTTGGAATGGGAAGTGAATGTGTGTGGATTTGAGAAAGTGAATGTGTGAGGATTTAAGAGGAAAGTGATGTTATTTGGATTGTGGTATGTTAGAGTATATTTGTAAGAAAAGTTTATTAAAGTTTGTGAGTGATTTGATGATTGTGAGAGATTTTTATTTTTTTTAAAGATATAAAATGTAAGTTTATAAATTTGATAGATATAATAATTTAAAAATTATGAAATAATTTAATGTAAAAGAATTTAGAAATATAGATTAGAATTAAATTAAATTGAAATTAAAAAATTAATATTAAATATTAATAAAATGCATATTGATAATTAAAATTTAAACTAATCTTTTATTTATTTATTTTCATTATTTATCTTATTATAATATAAAAATAAATATCAATAATTAATAAATAAATTATAAATCTTAAATCTTAAATATATATATATATATATATATATATTAAAATATAATTTGTATATATAATGAAAATAATTTTTATATATTAAAATATATTTTTTTCTATATAATCAGTATGTAATTTATTAATTTTTATAAAAAAAATTGTATAATTAAACTTTTTTAATAAATCACTTCATAAATGCGAAGAAAGCTTTAAGTGATAAAACTATATTATTTTTTTGTGCTTTTTAATATTTAATTTATTGTTTTTTCAACTTTCATTGTCATATTTTCATTCTTACATATCCTTGTTTTCATAGAAATAGACTGAGGATGTTAAAGTAATTATTATTTAAATTATTATTACTAATATTTTCCTTTTTTTATAAAAGATTTTATGTTAAATATCGCTAACTTAACATGATATATAAGTAACAACAATCGAAAATTATTATCAATTATATTGAATACTTACTTATTTATTATATATGTAAAGAGTAAAAATAATTTATTGAATACTTCCTTTCGAATTTTCTTTTAATTGTTTAATATATCATTACAATTCTTATTAATAATTGGGAAGTTTTTTAAAAAATTATAAAAATTACATTTTTAATATTTTAAATCATTATTGTTTACAATTATATATACACACGGAGAGAGTAATTACTGTTTGATTATGTATTCGAAGCAAAAATAGCCTGTTTTAAAATTTGGAAAAAATAAATATGTATCATATTTACATATTTATCTATGTTATATAAATAATAACCGCTTTAAATTCACTGTAAAAATATATAAATTAATGTTATTAAATTAAATATTTACTAAGTTTGATATTGTATAATCTCCACTTACCTTACTTAATCATTATATTATATAATTTAATATATATATATATAATTTATATATTCATAATATTATATTAATTGAATATGTAACTAGTATTTACTTTACTTTTTGATAAATGTTAAATTTACTTTTTAAAACACCAAGTTGCATAAATGGGATAAAATATTGGTCTTTAGAAAGTTGTAATCACTTTAAATTTACAAAATGATAAATTTTCATAAGAATTAATTCAATTTCATGGCTTATAAAAAAGAAACAAAAAGGTAGATGAGAAAAATGAAAAATGTTGTGCAAACGAATCGAGCCCAAGAAGATGGGGCTTGAACTTAAGGAGATGCGCTAAGCGCAGTGTTAGTCCTGAGCGCAGGGTGTTAGTGTTGAGTACATGGTACTGTTGAGTGAATTTGAGGTTAAGAGCACCCTAAAAACTATAACTTAAATTTTCTTAAGAGTAGGGAAATTGCATTGAGCGGATTTGAGGCAAAAAGCACCCAAAACTGTTTTCTCCTTTAAAATCCCAATTTGACATGTAAAAACCAAGACTTAACTTCAAAATACAAATCACAATCAATTAAAAATCATCAACCACTTATCCAATTGTTTAAAATTCCAACCTTTTTCATCAAATACTTGTTAAAATTGAAGACCTTAAACAAGAGGGGGTGAATTGTTTTCAAACGTTTTTCAGAAGTTTTGAAGATATGAAGAAAGTAAAAGAAGAATCACAGCCAAAGGAATCAAAGAACACAAGATAGAAAATAGTTTTAGTTGAATTCTAAAAACTCAACCCGTTGTTTCTGCGATTCAACCGGTTGTTTTTATTAGCAGAGTATAAAAATAATTAAACACAAATATAAAAGAGTTAAGAGAGAGAAAGAATCACACAAGCAATTTTATATTGGTTCACTCTTATACCAAGAGCTACATCTAGTTCCCAGAAATCACTGGGTATCCACTATGCAATCAAAAACCAGATTACAAACACAACCACCAAAGAAGTGATCTTGATCCCCTCAAGAACATACACTTCCTTTGGCACACAACAATCACACCATAGATCAAAACACCCTCTGACTCTGACTCTGTGAACACCAGTACTTACAAAATTACAAATGAAGAAGGAAATAGGATTGATCACACCTGGTACATATCAAATCAAAGTACACAACAAGTCCTACATCACTCTTAGAGAAATATCCAAAGCCTTAAGCAATCTTGGAGAAAAACTTGATTTCAAAAATTAATCTTGTAACCTTAATGCTAGGAGCGTATAACAAAACATTTATAATCCATTTTGCAGTTGAAAACATTTATTGTAACAGCCAAATCAGTTTAAAATCTACTTGTTTTATCAAAATAACCGATTGAATTGGTTTGATAGCAAAGTCAACCAAATTCAATTCTGCCAAAATCAGTTTCAAAAACCTTAAGTATGAAACAACCAATTGAAACGATAAAACAATTGGTTGTTTTTCTGCTTCTTCATAAAACACTCTTTTCAAAAAGATTTGAATTAAACCAACTTTGGATTCAAACTAAGAGTGAATTAACAAATTCAAACTACCTCAGAACACACCCAACTAAGCTACAATTAGCCTTCAAGCAATCCATGGAGATTTGGAGTCATCAAAGCTCTTCTTCAACAATCTCCCCCTATTTGATGAAGACAAATCCCTGGTTTGCTTTGTTGAGATCTGTTTGAATTTGAAGGTACCTTCAAAACAATCAAAACAGCAGTACCAGAGAGTAATACCTTCCAGAATCTCTTACTCTACTGAACCAATTTTCACTATGTGATTTCCACATAGAAAATCAACAAAATCTGTGTGAAAAACCAGTGTAAGTAAGAGAGAAAATCAGAGTTTCCTGCACAACTATATATCAACACAAAAAACTAGTTTCAAGTAGCAATAAACAACAACTATATATTAGTACATGGGGATGCCAGAGACCCTGTGATGGTAATTATATCTACATGGCAGAGCCTAGCAAGATGATATCAATACAAACGTGTGACAAATCTAGTCTTTTGCTGAGTTTGTTACAGGGCACAGGGGGTTGCTTGGAGTAGTAGATGCCTAAACCATAGCAGATGAGTTATGCAGGGCGAAAGATGAGAGGGAGGAAGAATTGAAGTCACGAGTGAAGCTATTTGTATAAGGGATGGATGGTGCCTACACGGAGGGGAAGTTGAGATACTGATGTTATTGACAATTGAATGTAAGGGGGTAGGTTGTAAGGGGGAAGGGGTATGTCAGGTTCAGAGGATAAGTATAGAAAGGTAGACTTGGAATAAAAAACAAGGTATGAAAGTGGACAATGAGATGCCACGCTGATATGTTAGATGGAGTCGGTGAAAGGGGGAAGTGAGTAGATAACATTCAATGAGGTAGGGGAAGTTTTGTTTTCGGTGGCTTCTGCAACATAGGTTTGTATTAAAAAACTGCAGATTGGGTTTATTGTGACAACACATGCTGTAGTTTTATCTAGGTGTAGGTGCCTCTGTTTATCTAGGATACAAGCGATGCTCTTAAGCTGATGGTTTGTTAGCTAAACTTTGTATTGCTTTTTCTGTTGTTTTATTTTATGCTTTGTATCTTAGATGACTATCTTTGTATAAGGGTTGGGACTCCCCTGAAGTATCCCTTTTATTTCATTAATTCGTTGCTGATAAAAAAAAAAACTATATATCAGTACAAAAAACCAGTTTCAAACAACAATAAACCAGCATATTCTCCCCCTATTTGTCTTCACAATAAAGTAATTGAATATAAAACAGTTTGACAATATAAAAATTGTTCACCAAAATAAGCCTAGCAAATATAAGATTTTCATCATAAATCCAGCAAATACAAAAGACTTAAGACAAGAACAATTCTTCAATCATCTTTCCCATATTGGAGTTTAAAGAGCTGATTCTGGACAACTTCAATTTGCTCATCAAGATCCTGAAAGTGAGATACACATAATTCATGATGGCTCATCTGTTCATCCGCAAAGTTGTTCATTTTGCTCAACATTAACCTCTTAAAAGGTGACATGGATGTGATGCACCCATGTTTCCAACACTTTGTCCAACTTCATAACCACCAACATCATCTCCTCCGGCTTCCATATCAGCATCTCCTTCAGTAGAAGCGACAGCTGGTTGATCTTCATCTTCACCTTCAACATGTGCACCACTCGATGAGTCAGCATGATCACCACCTTTGCTTCTCCATCTTCCATTAACCTTGGTGAATCCCATCCTACTAAGGGATCCATTATTGAATTCACTTGTAGTCTTCACAAGTTCAGATTTTTCATCCTCCAAATCAACTTCAAAATAATGTAGAAATTTAGTAATCAAAATAGCATAAGGATAGTGATAATCACATAACCTCATAGATTTCAACATGTGTTCCTAAATGACATGAATCCAGTTGATTTTGATCTTGTTCATGATGCAATATATGAAGACAAGATCTTCTTCAGTCAATGTAGAATGGTTGCTTCCTCTAGGAGTCAGCATCCGTGTGACAATGAAGCCAATAAGCCTTTCATTCAGCTTTAGTCCCCCGACAGAAAAAATTTTCACTCTAGAATGAGGATCCTTCAAGCAGCTCTTGTAGAATTGCATTTTGTTAACTTCATTAACAGCACAAATGTTGCCCTTGTTGATCCTCAGTCCAGCATACTTCAATCCAGTTATTGCAGTTCATACCTCTTGGGTAATCTCCATATTTACTCCTTTCACATGAGAGCAAATATTGTTATCAACAACTTGGAGATTGGTGTAGGAAACTCTTACCAAATATGGGTATATGTTCCCAGTCATCTCAAGAAACCTCTTCAGCACTTGGTTTTTAAGAAGACTCCTCAATTCCAGAAGCTTTTGATCCTTAATCCAGTTGAAGGATATGATCTTTGGGGTGTTGATCAATTTTCTACTAGTTTCATGAAGATATTTGTCTATCTTCTCACTTTCACCTGAAAACCAACTCTCCAAACGTCCTCCTCTCTTTACACCCCTGGATTTCATCCTATTGGAAGAAGGAGGTGTAGAATCCATGGAAAAGATTAAAGGACAAATCACACAATAAAGATAACACACAAAAGAATAGAGGAAAACAATGGGTTCTTCTTGTGAGAAAGAACAAAATAAGTTGTTTATATAGAGATAAAAATAGTGCACAATTTTGCATTCAATGAGTTGTTTTGTTCTTTACAGAGAATATGTGCAGAGGATGATAACTTTATGACAGTCAAGGCACAAAAATCACATGGAGAGCACATGTAGACTTTGACTAGTCATAAAACCACTTAATTTTCCAAGAAGATATGGAATATATTCCATTGATGACCAATGTAACTTCCTTACAAAGCGAAAACAGACCCATGATAAATGCAATTTGACTTGTAACAACTTGAAGAAGGAATTTGCAATAGAAACAATGCATAGAGAAAAGAATCCCATTTAGTGCAATGCTGTCAAAGGGGAAACAATCAGTTGTTTTGTGAAAACAATCGGTTGTTTTTCTGTGACAACAATTATGAAATTTCATATTTAAAAAAAATGGCACAAGAGAAAAACATATGAGATTATTTAGAAAACAAGTGAAAGAGAATATTAAAAAGATCTTTCAATTTATGCAATGTTCAAAGTTAAAAGAATATGATTAAGAAAATCCCCTTTACTTTCACGTCACCAATGATTGTCATACATTAAAAGCTTTGAATCAAGGAAACCAAAGAAAGATACATCCCTTTATTGACTGATTTTAGATATGCAATAATGCATATTTGACCCATAATGAATTTTCCAAGAAAAGAAACAACTATAACCAAGCATAAGAGTTTATAACAGCTTTACCCAAATGTGCCAGAAGTAAAACAATTTGTTCTTTCGTGAAAACAATCAGTTGTTTTTCTGAGACAACAAGAAAATGTTTTTGTAGATGAATAATCTTTCAAGAGATAGAAAAAGCACAATACAATGCATCCATACGTTTTTCCAGAGACGCCCTCAACAAGTTTAATCAAGAGAAATAAGTTTGAATATTTATTTGATCATATGAGGTACATGCATAGGATGAGAATATACAATTTACATTATATGGATCAAGAATTTTTTATTTTGACAAGAATTTGAGTAAGATTCACACTTCTGCCCATAAGAGCATATATCACCTTGATTGATCTTCACTACAACACATTTCTTTTAACCAAGCTTTTTCTTGATTCCCAAGAATGCCTTTGTTGTTGACCCCATAGGTTGCATGCACTTCAAGCTTCTTGGTTTTCTCCCTTGTTATATGCTTGTAGCAACCACATTCAAGAAATCACATGTGCTGTTTTTCCACCAAAGAATCCTGCATAAGACAAAAATCAAGCGGCAAGATTTGATCCCCTTACAAACTTGGGTCCATGAGCATTAATTGTATCAGTTGAAGCCTTAGGATTCTTAGGAATCCATTTCATAACACCTTTAGGAACATAAAATTTCCTAATTTTGCAGTACCTAACAGAATGGTCTCTTTTCATACAATAAAAACAAGTAACAACCGGTTGTTTCGATTTTTCAACCGGTTAAAATTTCCTAATAGTTGAATAAGGCTTTGAAACACCAATTCTTGCTTTGTGGATTAAATCCCCGTCCAGATTTCCCAAAAACACAATTTTGAGATGCTAGGACAGTTTCAAAATTTGATTTTCCTTTAGAAAGCTTATCCACAGTTTTCACAAGATAGTGAATCTTCTTTTCAAGAGATTCACAATTTTCACAAACATTTGAGTCATTCTTGCAAGAAGATCTTTTGTAAGACTGTTTCAGATTTTCAAAATCATTTTTTAAGTTTTCCAGTTCTTCTTCCAAGACTTTGACTCTCTTTTCCAGCCAATTATTCAACCCTCTTAACCTATTAATTGAAAGAGCCATTTTGTTAGCTTCTTAATGTGTTTCTTTAAAAGCATTGAGAAGTTGACTATAATTTTCACTATCAATAGAAGAATTGGAACTTACATTACTTGTGTGACTTTCTTGCTTGGTCATAAAGCACAATTTTGCTTCTTCTTCTTCACTTGCAGATGAGCTTGAGGAAGAGACATCATTGTCATCCCAAGCAATGTAGGCTCTCTTTGATTTGCTCTTTTTGTCAATCTTCTTGTTAGATTTGTTTTCTTGACTTTCTTTATTAGGACACTCAGCTTTTATATGCCTTTATTCACCACACCCAAAGCATGTATATTCGTTAGAGTTAAACTTAGTAGATTTCTTATTGTCATACCTGTTGGATGAGTTATTTTTGTTGTTTCTCCTCTTGAGGAACTTGCTGAATTTCTTGGACAACAAGTTGAATGTTTCCTCTTCACTTTCATCATTTGAGTCTTGACATTTTTTGTTCCCAACAGCCTTCAATCCTCATTTTCTTGAAGATTCAGCCTATCCATCTCCAATTCGTGCTCCCTTAGCTTTCCATATAATGGAGGTGAGATCCTTTGATTCAGATATGGCAGTGACTTTGGGCTGTCATGACCAATCAAGACACTTGAGAACTTTGATGTTGAGTTCCTCTTTATCAAAAGTTTTTCCAAGACTCGTAAGATGATTTGCTATATGAGTAAACCATTTTTGTACTTCAACAATGCTTTCACCCTTCTGCATTCTAAACATCTCATACTCTTGTATGAGAGTATGCTTTCTTGCCCTTTTCACATCATTTTTCCCTTCATGAGTCACCTCAAGAGTGTCTCACATTTCCTTTGCAGATTCACATTGAGATATCCTGAAAAACTCATCAGAACTTAAGTAGATGTGATAATGTTCTTAGCAATGCAATAATATTGAGCTTTCTTACTTTCTTGCTCAGTCGATTGGGACTAAGGTTTTTTAGAAATAACTTTTTCATTTTCAACCATGGGAATAAAAGGTCCATTTTTAATTGCATTCCAAATACCTTTGTTAATAGATTCAACAAAGATTTTCATTCGTACCTTTCAAAACTGGTAGTTCACACAAAAAAACAGTGGTGGTCTATTTATAGAAGCACCTTCCCCAAAAGGTAGTTTATCATCCATCAATTTAGAATTTTTGATGAACTTGAATATCTTTCAAGAACCTACCTCTTGATACCAATTGTTAAAATTGAAGGCCTTAAACAAGAAGGGGGGGGGGGGTGAATTGTTTTCAAACTTTTTTTGGAAGTTTTGAAGGTATGAAGAGAGTCAAAGAAGAATCACAACCAAAGGAATTACAGAACACAAGATAGAAAACAGTTTTAGTTGAATTCCAAAAATTCAACCGGTTGTTTTTATCAGCAGAGTATAAAAACAACTAAAAATAGATATAAAAGAGTTAAGGGAGAGAAAGAATCACACAAGCAATTTTATACTGGTTCACTCTTATACCAAGAGCTACATCCAATTCCCAGAAACCACTGAGTATCCACTATGCAATCAAAAACCATATTAAAAACACACAACCACCAAAGAAGTGATCTTAATCCCCTCAAGAACACACTTCCTTTGGCACACTACAATCACACAACAGATCAAAACACCCTCTAACTCTGTGAACACCAGTACTTACAAAATTACAAATGAAGAAAGAAATAGGATTGATCACACCTGGTACAAATCAAATCAAAGTACACAACAAGTCCTATTTCACTCTTAGAGAAATATCCAAAGCCTTAAGCAATCTTGGAGAAAAACTTGATTTCAAAAATTGATCTTGTAACCTTAATGTTAGGAGTGTATAGCAGAACATTTATACTCCAATTAAAAGTTGAAAACATTTATTGTAAAAGCCAAATCAGTTTCAAATCATTTAAAGAAGATTTAACAAACTTAACAAAATTTTATTAAGACAGTTAAAAAAACAGTCAGTTGTTTTGTCAAAATAACCGATTGAATTGGTTTGACAGCAAAGTCAACCAAATTCAAATCTGCCAAAACTAGTTTCAAAATCCTTAAGTTTGAAACAACCGATTGAAACGATAAAACAACTGGTTGTTTTTTTGCTTCTTCATAAAACACTCTTTTCAAAAAGATTTGAATTAAACAAACTTTGGATTCAAACTAAGAGTGAATTAACAAATTCAAACTACCCCATAACACACCCAACTAAGCTAGAATCAACCTTCAAGCAATTCATGTAGATTTGGAGTCATCAAAGCTCTTCTTCAATAATAACATCTATTTCAATCAACAAAAGAAGTTATGCAATAAAATTTTGGAGTTTGTGACTATGTCACTTTCACAACCAGATCCTCTGGCCTAAAGTTCTATTGAAAGATAACATCCACTTTCCTTACCTGATTAGAAGAATGATCACTCAAAAAGAACTCAAACTTCTAAAGAAATTAGGCATAACATAACCTACACCATAGAGTCCTTCTCAATGATATGAACATATAATTAGGATCCTTAACTAACAGTGACTAATTCTGACGTCACAGATACTACATGCAAAGCATGTCTACCCAAGTGAACAAAGAAACAAAACTAACTCAAAGGAAGAAGGATAAGAAACAATTTACTCTAAATAGAAATCTAATTGACTAGCTTTGCTTTATTCACAACTAGGAGTCCAAAGATAGACTATGATCATCCATCTGATGAAAAATGAAGTTAAAAATCTAGTGAGAAAAAAGAAAAAAAAAAGAAAAGCTTTTATAAATAGACAATGATTATAAAAAAAAAAAGTAAACATAAATAACTATTTTTTTAATAAATGAGCTTCTAACTTTAATAATAAATTAATTATATCAATTTTACTCAAATTATTTCTTAGGTCCTTACAAATATAATATTACATATTTTTATTAATATTGAATAGATTTAAAAGAAATAATTTACAAAAAATATTTAAAGTAATTAGTATTAATAATCTTATTTATAATTTTATTTATAGAATAATTACTTATTTATTATATTATTATATATATACATATAAAGTAAAAATAATATTTCTAATTAATTTTTTTAAAATATATATACTTAATCCGATTATTATGGAAACTTTTGGTGGTATAGGTGTGTGGTTTACACCTTTTTCAATGAGCTATCTTGTCTGAATAATGATACTTAACACCAATTATATTTACTTGACATCTAAAAGTTATTATTTTATTATAATATAATATTTTATTTTAAAAAATAGATGTAAAGTAGTTGTTTTTTACTATTTGCAATGTCAAACAAATTTTATTCTATTTCTCCCTAGCTCTCTCAAGTAGTTTAAAGTAAAGTGATTTAAATTTTTTGATACAAAATAATTTAATTTTGTAGAATCCCAATTTAAATATCATAAGTTTTATACCAAATTTAAATATCAACAGATTTTTATAGTTATTTAATAATAGTAGTATGACTTTCTTTCTAAACTTGAATATAAAAAATTAATATATTTACGCACAAACTAATTTTATTAATTTTATTTAATTATATTAATTTTAAGCAATTTTTCATTTAGAGATAAATTTATTTTAACGAACCCTTCTTTTTCACAATGTCAGGTTCTAAAGAAAATATTTTAAGTTTTTTCAAATCAAGAATAATGTAATTAAATACTTTAAACTAAATTTTTCATTAATAAAATTATTATTATTATTTACAAAATGAGTTAAGAGGAAATAAACATTTATGTTGTATTTGCATTGAGGAGTGAAAGTGTGAGAATTGAGGGAGTAGATGTGCGAGAATTTGAGAGAAAAGTGTGAAAAAAGCGGGTGAGTTTGGATTGAGATATGTAACTCTGAATTTGTAAGAAAAATTTATTGAAGGTTGTGAGTGTTCTGAGGGTATTTTCAATTTTTTTAAAGTGTAAACTACAAGATTACAAATTTACCCTTATCTTTAAAAAAATAGAATAATCAAATATTAGGTATTTTTGTCAAAATTTGAATGAATTGAAATTATTAGTAGTATAATCCGATATAGTTTAATAATTAATTTTGAAAAAAATACGAGTTACTTGACGAAAAATAATTTACATGTAAAATTTTGAATATATATAGAAATTGTAAATTGTTATATAGAAAAATAATTTAAATATTCATAAATTTAAAAATTCTAATTTAAAAATCTTTTTTTGTTAAATGTAAATATTATTATATTTATAATAATAATTATTATCATTATATAATTTGTTTATTATAAATAACTATATATTTTTGCATTAAAATTTTATTTTATTATTAATTATTATTATTTCACTTTATTAAAAATTTGTGTTAGTTAAATTTATTTAATAATTAATATTTATAATGAAGTCTATTTTTTATTAATGAAAAGTTAAGAAAAATGTGAAATTCCTAAAATAAAAAAAGGTAAATTTGGAAAGAAAAAAAAATCATTGTTGAGTTGACGTTCTCTCTGGTTCTCTTGATTTTAAGAGGAAAGATATTTACACTTCCTGGTTATATCATTTTCTTCTCTTCTAAATCCTGGATCAAAATAAAGGATATACCCTCACATCTTTGCCGTGAATCCAAATAAGGGATATACTTTCACATCTTTACTTGTGAAGAGTGCATCATACAAACAAGCATACTCTTAAATATGATATTTAAGGATCGACAGTGTTTAATATAATTCATGGTTAAATGTACAATATTTAAACATGAATATATGTTTAATAAGAATATAATATATTTAATTCAATGTCAATAAATGCTAAAATATAAATAATAATAATATAATATTTTTTAATAGAGGTCATAAATGATATATATATATATATATATAAAAATATAAATACGTAACTTTTAAATAACAATAAATACTAGTATAAATTTTTATATTAAATAATACAAAAATTTAGTTTAACAATGAGAAGGTCGCACTTGATCTAATTGCCTTTCTACGAGAGAGTAAGACACTATGAAATTTTCATTTCGGACAGGTTTTCTAGGGGAGGCAGTACGGCCACCAAGCGCAAGAGGTACGCAAGGCAGTGATGTTGTTGGAAGAGATCATGATGATATGCCAGAGCTAGATCTCTACTTCATGAAGGCAGACTCGATAGATGTAGTCCCTCACAACAACGACCCGGTAGTGATATCCGTTGTTATGGTGGGAAGAAAGGTGCATCGAATTCTCATTAACCAGGAAAGCTCAACAGATGTGTTGTTTTGGTCCACGTTTGTCAATTTGTGGCTATCCTCTTATCAGCTGAGGTTGAATGACGAGTGCTTAGTTGGTTTCGCTGGGGACCAAGTGGAGGTTCGGGGCTATATTGATTTGAGGATGACCTTTTGAGATGAGGAAGCGGCCATAACTATCATCATCAGGTATGTTGTGGTTAACACTCCCTCTCCTTATAACCTACTGTTAGGAAGACCCTCGTTGAACAGGTTAAAATCGGTGGCTTCTACGAAGCACATGAAAATGAAGCTACCATCCCTCAAGGAAATGTGATTACGATAAAGTATAACCAGAAGGCGGCTCCGAAGTGTTATGAGAGTAGCCTGAAGAATAAAAGGAGTTTCAACTCTGCCACCATTTCTCATGAGGGAAAGGTGGCTGAGGTCCTAGAAGTCGAAATAGACCATAAACAACGACCGGGACCAGTTGGTGATGTTCAGGAATGAGAAATTGAAGGAAAGTTGTTCAAGCTCGATGCCTCGTTAAGTCGAGAGTTGCAGAACCAGATATGCCTGAGATAGATCCTGACTTCCTATGATGATAGCTAGGCACCTGGATGTGTTCGCATGGTCCTCCGCTGACATGCATGGGATAGATCCTGACTTCCTATGCCACAGGCTCACCATGGATAGCAAGGTTCGACCAGTAGTGCATATGAGGAGGAAATTTAATGAAGAAAGACGTCTAATCATCAAGACAGAGACCCAGAAGTTGTTGAATGCCGACCATATCAGGGAAATCCAGTACCCTAAATGATTGGCAAACGTGGTGCTAGTTCAGAAGGCCAACGGAAAATGGAGGATGTGCGTCGAATTCACGAACCTGAACAAAGCATGTCTGAAAGATTCTTACCCACTCCCGAGCATCAATTTTTTTTGTGGACAGCGCCCCAGGTTACCGACTATTGAGTTTCTTGGATGCCTTATCGGGGTACAATCAGATCCGGATGCACCCCAATGATGAGAACAAGACTGCTTTCATGACAAAGCTCACTAGTTATTGCTACAAGGTCATCTTTGGCATAAAAAATGTTGATGCTACTTACCAACGATTAATGGACAGGATTCGCCCTCTTGTTCGGGACAAATGTGTAAGCGTACGTAGACGACATGATTGTTACCTCCAAGGAGAAAGAGCAGCATGTGACAGATCTTGAGGAGCTATTCGCGACCATAGCCAAGTATAACCAGAAGTTAAACCCCGAAAAATTTGTGTTTGGGGTGGAAGCAGCGAAGTTCCTCGGATTTCTGTTAACCGAGAGAGGCATAGAAGCTAACCCTGACAAGTGTGCCACCATCATCCAAATGAGGAGCCTTTTCACCATAAAAGAAGTCCAATAGCTGACTGGATGGATGGCAGCTCTTTCTCGTTTCCTGTCAGCCAGTGGAGACAAGGGTTATCCGTATTTCCAGTACCTAAAGAAGACCAAGTGGAGATTACGACACTATTTTCACAGTTTTACTTTGACAGTGATGACTGGCCTGTAGAACATGGGAGCTTTTGATGTTTCAAATCCATGATGAAGGTTGAAGTTGTGCTGCTTTTAGTTTGGGTTTAGTCTAGAATGTTTAGAATCTTTGTAAGATCTTTCCTAGTCCCTTGCACAAAGCTTTCCCAATCTGTTTTAAAAAGAGAAAAGTTTTTTTCTAAGCAAAGAGAAAAACAACCGGTTGAATTATCAAAATAATCGGTTGTTTGTCACTTAGCTTGTTTAAGGGATTCAAAACTGTTTTTGACTTTGTTAAGTAACTGCCTAACCAATTCAACCGGTTAAAACGACTTTTCAATGGGTTGATTGTGACATTTCATAATAGCTTTTTGAAAACATGTTAATCTGTTTTGGATGTGAATAAAAACTGTTTTGGCTAATAAATGCTGCCTAGAACGACTAGTTTTGTGTGCTATAAATATAGCCTTTTTTTCAAAACAGAATACAGAAGTTTTATATCAAACACAGTGAGATTGAGATTGATTTGAAAGAAGTTTTTCAAAAGGTTTGCAAGATTGTTGTATAGTTGTGCACTGGTTCAAGGTTTGAACATAAGAGCTTTCTGATTTCTGTAAACTCAGGTGTATTTTGTTACTTTCATAATTCTTGTATTTGATCTTTCATAAACTTGTAAGTGTGTGTGAAATCCTGTAAATTCAGAGGTTGTTATGGCTAGAGGTGTGCGTTTGCAAAGAGGGTGAGTGGTTCTTGTGGTTTCAAGATCACCTCTTTGTGGTTGTGTAAGTTGTAATCTGTGAGTGATTACTAGTGGAACCTAGTGGTTGTTCTGGGAACTGGATGTAGCTCAAGGTTGAGTGAACCAATATAAAATTAGCTTTGTAAATCTCTCTCTCTCTCTCACTCCTTATAATTGTTTGTGTTTAATTTTTCTTTTGTTGTTGTTATAAACAACCGGTTAAAACGAAGTTTCAACCGATTGATATTCTGCAAACAGTTTCTTAATCATTGTTTGATTGCTTTCCTTGATTGCTCTATCTGTGAATTGTTTTAAAGCTTCATTCCTATTCAATATTTGCAAAAATCTTTGATAAACAATTCACCCCCCCCCCTCTCTTGTTTAAGCCATTAATTCTTACAATTGGCATCAAGAGCTAGGTTCTTGAAAAATATTCAAGTTGTATTTTTTTAAAAATTGTTTTACATGCCTGACAAGTTGTCTTTTGGGGAATTTGCTTCCATAAACAAACCACCATTGTTTTGTGGTGTAAATTACAAGTTTTGGAAGGTAAGGATGAAGATCTTTATGCATTCCACTGACAAAGGTAATTGGGAAACAATTGAAAATGGCCCCTTTATACCTCAAGTTAAAAGAGATGAGGTTTTAATTGATAAACCTTTATCTGAATGGACTGAGGCTGAAAGCAAGAAAGCAAAGTTTGACTGGATTGCTAAAAATATAATAACCTCTGCTTTGAGTTGTGATGAATTTTTCAGGGTATCACAATGTAGTTCAGCAAAGGAGATGTGAGACATTCTTGAAGTCACACATGAAGGGACAAAATGATGTCAAGAGGGCCAGAAAGCATGCTCTTACCCAACTCTTACCCAAGAGTATGAGCTATTTAAAATGCAGAAAGGGGGGACCATATGTGATGTGCAGAAACGATTCTCCCATATAGTAAATTACTTGATGAGCCTTGGGAAGTCTTTTGATAAAGAGGAGCTAAACATCAAGATCTTGAAGTGTCTTGATAGAACATGGCAGCCAAAGGTCACTACCATTTCAGAATCAAAGGACTTGACATCAATGACAGTTGCTTCCTTGTTTGGTAAGCTAAGGGAGCATGAGCTTGAGATGAATAGGTTGGTTGTCCAAGAGAGTGAAGACAAACACAACAAAGGCATTGCACTCAAAGCTTGCAATCATAAAAAGCAACAAGACTCAAGTGAGAGTGATGAAGATACCATGAGTTTGTTGTCAATAAAGTTTAGCAAGTTCTTGAAGAAGAATAAAAGTCAAGCTTAAAAACGGTACAACTCTAAAAAGCCTAATGATTTTAACCTTAACAAGTATACTTGCTTTGGCTATGGTGAACAGGGTCATATCAAAGCATAATGCCCCAACAATGAAAGCAAGGATAAAGCATATTTCATAAGCGAGAAAAGGGGAAAAGCCAAGAAGGCATATGTTGCATGGGATAATAATGAGGTATCCTCCTCTATGTCTTCTAATGATGAAGAAGCAAACCTGTGCCTGAAAGCATCTGTATCCAACAACATGAGTTATTCCTCTTCAATCAACGGTAACAATTAATACCAATTACTTGAAGCTTTCAATGAAACTCATGAATAAGCTAACCGATTAGCTCTTTCTCACAACCGGTTGAAAGGTTTAAACAACTGTCTTGAAAATAGAGTCAAGTCACTGGAAGAAGAGTTGGAAAAAACAAAGGATGATTTTGAAAACCTTGATTTGATTTACAAGAACTCTACTTGCATTTGTGACTCAAAGTTTTGTGAAAATTGTGAAAATCTTGAGAGAAAGATTCATTATCTTTGGAAAACCATGGATAAACTTACAACTGGAAAATCCAACTTTGAAGATGTTCTTGCATCTCAAAATTGTGTTTTTGGAAAAGTTGGTGTAGGTTTTTATCCATAAAGGAAATGGAATTTCAAAACCTTTTTCTTCAGTGCCAGAAAAACATCGATTAAAAGATCGATTCAACCGGTTGTTACATGTTTCTACTACATGAAGAGAGGTCATTCTGTCAGATTATGCAAGCTTCGAAAGTCTCTTGTTCCTAAATGAATCTTTAAATGGATTCCAAGATGTTTTGATGGTTCCAAGGATAAGTCTAACACAAAAGGTCTCAAGTTCTTTAAGGGATCAAATCTTGTGATTTAACAAGCTTTGTTTTGCATATTTTTTATTCCACTTGAAGGATCAGTAAAGATTAAGATCTCAAGAAGATTTATTATGCAAGAAACTGCCTTGTCCTGATGTTATGTATTGCTTACATATGTGTACTTTAAATTTGAAGAATAACTCTTTGTTTTTCTCATTGTTGAACATTTGTTTCTAAATCCAATTCTGAATTTTCACTATGCCTGTACTTGGATTATGTTTAGCTTGTATTCCATCTGTTTTTATACAAATCTATGTGCCTTATAAACCTGAATGTTTGCTTATACCATGGTTGTTAAAAGAATCTGTTTTTCTCAAACTTTTTCATTAGTGCAGAAATTTGGTATTCAACCGATTGTTTCTTCGAAACAACCGTTTATTTTCACTCTGTCAGCACTAGTCAAATTTGTTTTGATTCAAAGTGCTTCAATCTGTTTTTTTTTTTTCAAACCCAGTGATGTTTATGGTCAACAATGTCTTAATTACATCTTTGAATACAAAATATCTCTATAATAACTGCTCTTTATGAATCAGATTCCTCTTAATCTTGGAAATTAAAACTGCTTTTAAAGTTTGGTCAAATTAGCATGTGATTGTCTGTACTTTCTATTTTGACTGACAAAAACAGCTTTATGGTTAAGATTTGATTCTCTTTTCTGTTTTGAAAACAACCCATTAATGCCATCTTAACCAAAGGTTATGGTTATATATGTGATGCAATTAAGTTGTTGTTTTCACACAAAACAATTTGTTGTTCTTCATTTTTTTTCTCTGGTCTAAGTCTTTCTCTGCAGTGTGCTAGTTTTTCTCTTGATCTGAGCTATGACAAATCCTCAATTTGCTAGGAGAATGAAAACAATAGCTGTAAGGAGTGGTGGAAAACTGGAAAGTTGGTTCTCAGAAGAATCAGAACTCATTGACAAGTACCTACATGAAACAAGTAGAAAGATTGCCAACACACCCAAGCTTGTCTCCTTTACATTGATGAAGCAACAAAACTTGACTGCTGTGAGAAGCCTTCTAAAGGAACAAAGGCTGAAAATATTTATTGAGCTCTCTGGAAACATTTATCCAGACTTGGTGAAGGTATTTTATACTAACCTTCAATTCAATGGTGACTCTCTTGTCTCTCATGTGAAGGGTGTAAACATGGTTATCACCAATGATGTATGGGCTGTTGTAACTGGGATGAAGTTCTCTGGAGTAAGAATTAACAGAGGCAAGATGCAATTTTACAAGAATTGTCTCAATAATCCCCTCTCCAAAGTAAGAAATTTTTTAGTTGGAGGGTTAAAACTTGATGAAAGGCTCATAGCCTTCATTGTGTCATGGATCATCACACCAAGGGGGAGCAATCACTCCACTCTCTCTGAGGAAGACCTATTGTTGATCTACTGCATTATGAATAAAGTAAAGATCAACTGGATCCACACCATCAAGGATCATATCCAGAAAGCTATAAGGTTAAGTGACTTCCACTATCCCTATGCAATTTCAGTCTCTAAATTTCTACACTATTTTGAAGTCGATATTGAAGAGGAGCTGGCTGAAATTATCAAGCCTTCAAGTGAGATTAATAGTGGATCCCTAAGCAAAATGGGATTTAGTAAGATTGGTGGGAGATGGGTTAGCAAAGATGGTGACCAAGCTGGGCCTAGTGGAACCAATGATGGTGATGCACCTGAAGATGCAGCAACTCAAGAGGAACCTGCTGTTGAGACTCATGAGGTTGGTCCTAGTGATGGTTACATGGGAGAAAGAATGACTTCAATGTCTCCTTTTTAAAGGTTAATGATAAACCGCATGGACACATTTGCTGAAAATTAGAGGAATCTCCATGATTTGTGTGAGTCAAGGTTCAACCATATGAATTCACGTTTCTCAAACCTGGATGAACAGATAGAAGAGGTTCAAAATCAACTTTTGGAGCTACAATTTGATAGGGATAACAGTCCTTCATTTTAAATTATTGGTTTAAGTTTCTGAACAATTTCTCTTTTCTTTTTTATGCTGTTTTTTATCCTTCCTTTTGTCTATTTGTGAAGACAAATAGGGGGAGAAGTGTTTGGGATATGTAATGTTCTTATTATCTACACTTATTTTTTCTTTTGAACATTGCTATAATTTCTATAACTAGTTTAAATTTGAAATTTGAAACTCTGATAGAACTCTGATACAAAATTTCAACTGGTTATTCTTGCGAAATAACTGATTTTTTATCTGTATTGCACCTTTGTATGTTTGACTGGTTTCTCACACTGATTTGGTTGATGTTTCTCTCTGGAAATCACATAGTGGGAACTGGTTTGTGGTGCTTGTTTGATTGGAATAGATTATCTTGTATGTCAATGTTTGCTTATGAATGCAGGTTATACAGATTCTAAACAAGAACATTCCAAAAAGCATCCCAAGGATTTGTCCCCATCAAATAGGGGGAGATTGAAGAACATGGGAGCTTTTGATGTTTCAAATCCATGATGAAAGTTGAAGTTGTGCTGCTTTTGGTTTGGGTTTAGTCTAGAATGTTTAGAATCTTCGTAAGATCTTTCCTAGTCCCTTGCATAAAGCTTGCCCAATCTGTTTTGAAAAGAGAAAAGTGTTTTTCTAAGCAAAGAGAAAAACAACTGGTTAAGTTATCGAAATAATCAGGTGTTTGTCACTTGGCTTGTTTAAAGGTTTTAAAATTGTTTTTGACTTGGTTAAGTAACTACCTAGCCAATTCAACCGGTTAAAACGACTTTTCAACAGGTTGATTATGACATTTCATATCAATTTTTTGAAAACATGTTAATTTGTTTTGGATGTGAATCAAAATTGTTTTGGCTAATAAATGTTGCCTAGAACGGCTAGTTTTGTGTGCTATAAATATAACCTTTCTTTCAAAACAAAATACAGAAGTTTTATATCAAACAGAGTGAGATTGAGATTGATTTGAAAGAAGTTTTTCAAAAGTTTTACAAGATTTTTATTTAATTGTGCACTGGTTCAAGGTCTGATCATAGGAGCTTTTTGATTCTTGTAAACTCATGTGTATTTTGTTCCTTTCATGATTCTTGTATTTGATCTTTCATAAACTTATAAGTGTGTGTGAAATCCTGTAAATTCAGAGGTTGTTCTGGCTAGAGGTGTGTGTTTGCAAAGAGGGTGAGTGGTTCTTGTGGTTTCAAGATCACCTCTTTGTGGTTGTGTAAGTTGTAATTTGTGAATGATTACTAGTGGAACCCAGTGGTTGTTATGGGAACTGGATGTAACTCAAGGTTGAGTGAACCAGTATAAAATTGGCTGAGTAAATCTCTCTCTCTCTCACTCCTTATAACTATTTATTTTAATTCTGCTTTTGTTGTTGCTATAAACAACCAGTTAAAACGAAGTTTCAACCGATTGAAATTCTGCAAACAGTTTCTTAATCATTGTTTGATTGCTTTCCTTGATTGCTCTCTCTATGAATTATGTTAAAGCTTCATTCCTATTCAATCTTTGTGAAAATATTTTATAAACAATTCACCCCCCATCTTGTTTAAGCCATTAATTCTTACATGACCTACCCATCCATAAGGTTTTACAGAAGCCTGACATAGCAGGGCGCATGGTGCAGTGGTCGGTAGAGCTGTCCGAGTTTGACATCCACTATGAACCCAGAGGGCCGATTAAAGGACATTTATATGCTGATTTCGTTGTCAAATTGATGTCTGGGGGCCCTCACCCATATCCTAGGGATTTTCAGTGGATATTGTCGATAGATGGTTCTTCCAATCAGCAGGGCAGCGGAGCCGAGGTTATCTTAGAAGGGCCTAGTGGCTTGTTGATCGAGTAGTCTTTGAAGTTCGCATTTAAGGCTGGCAACAATCAAGCCGAGTATGAAGCATTGATAGTTGGGATACTGTTATCCCAGGAGCTGGGAGCTCAGAATCTACTGGTGAAGAGCGATGCATTACTTGTTACCAAACAGGTAACAGGCAGATATTTGGACAAGGACCCTCAATTGGTTGCATATCTCAAATTTCACTGAGTTTGAACTTGTTCATGTGCCAAGGGAACAAAATTCCCGGGCCGACCTCTTGGCCAAACTGGCTAGCTTGGGAAAGGGAAACCGACAAAGGTCGGTGATGTGAGTTGATTTTATGATTGATCATTTTTATGGTGACAAGTTAGATTTGAATTTTAGACAAGTATAGGTGATAGCCTAAGGAAAATTCCCACTGGACATTAACTTAACCAAGCGGTTAAGTAGATGTGAAGTCTCATTTCCATAAGGCAAAGAGAAAAACACAATTGAAAGGTGATTATGATGACAAATATGGGCGGGAAATGAACAAGAAATACAAGAACAAAAGGATGGACCGAATTGGAAAACAAAGAAACAAAACTAAGAACAAGAATAGGAAAACTGAATTGACACAAACATAATAAGAATGGAATAATGGAAGAGATGATGAAAGAAAAACTTAGGAATGGTGAATCTAGGAGGAATCACGCCACTTGATGGGGTGGAATCACCAAGATTAGTGAAAGGAGGTCGCCACTTGAGAGCTTCATATCTCACAAGATAAGACCAATTTAGGAAGAGAACACTCACTCACAACTCACACAAAAATTGTGCATATTTCTTTACTATAATTTCAACTTGTGTTTACAAAGGGGGAGGCCTCCTATTTATAGATTTAGGAGCCTTGGAAAAGAAGAAAAGAGGGTAGAAGGGGAATAACAAAAGTGGTGCGGGTAGGGTGTTTGACTTTGGTCAAAACCGCACCCTTCCACCTATTCTAGAAGGTAAGGTTTCCTTCCTACCCTAATGGACATCTCATAGGCCCATTCTTATGTCTTCACCTCTTAAATATGCTATATAAACCTACTCTACGGAAATTATAAAGAGAGAGACCAATTAATGCTCAACACCCAGAGTATGTGCTCTGCTCCTAGTAATCCTCTGAGGTATGGGTGTTAAGGTCATGGGTTGGGTTTGATCTTCATCATGGGTAGGCGCCCTCTCCCCTTGGGTCTCATCAGCCGGTGATCCAGGAAACCTTGAAGGCCCCTAGAACTATGGAAGAGAACCCCCCTAAGGAGGTCTTAGCGGTAAGTGTACGGGGAGGAAGGAGTCATTGGTGGTTGACCCAAGAAACACTGAAAGTTCCCCGAGTAGTGGCATGTGAGATGCTGAATGAGGAAATAATTGTCATCTCCCAAGGTAGCATGGCAGATACCTGGATCACTCCTTACCAGCGTTACCTAGCCGACGGACTGCTTCCCAGTGAGCCCGCAAAGGCGAAAGCGATAAAGAGAAATTCAGGAAAGTATACGATGATTGATGGCAAGATGTTTCATCATGGATATGCTCACCCCGCCCTTATTTGAATAAGTGGGGACCAGTGTGTTCATGTAATGACCGAGTTGCACGAAGGCATCTGCGAAAGTCATATTAGAGGCCAGGCACTAGTGTTGAGGGTCATCCGAGCTGGATACTATTGGCCGACGATGAAAGAAGACTGTGGAAGGTACGCTCAGCGATGTGAGCAGTGCCAGAAACATGCTGATTGGCATCACGCACCTGCAGAGGAGTTGCAGTCGATCTACAGTCCATGGCCATTTCACACCTGGGGAATAGAAATTTTAGGTCATTTCCCTTTGGCGATACGCCAGATGAAGTACCTTGGGGTAGCCATCGAATACTTCACCAAGTGGGTTGAAGCTGAGCCAGTTACACAGATCACTGCCCACAAGGTGCAACACTTTGTATGGAAGCACATAGTATGCCGCTTCGGGGTTCCCAGACATCTGGTGTCGGATAACGGAACACAATTCTCCAGTTAGCAATTATGCAACTTATGTTCGGAGCTCGGAATAAAATAGATATTTGCCTCTGTGGAGCACCCTCAAACGAATGGCCAAGTGGAATCGACCAATAGGGTTTTGCTCAGAGGCTTGAAGAGAAGGTTAGAGAAAGCCAAAGGAACATGGGCAGAGGAGGTTCCCCGAATCCTGTGGGCTTACCACACCACGCCCTAGTCCACCACCAAAGAAACGTTGTTCAGTTTAGTGTATGGGACAGACGCATGATTCCCGTAGAAATCCAGGAGAACTCTTCTCGTTTTCAGAATTTCGTTGCTGAAGAGTCCAATGAGGGGAGGAAGGTGAATTTGGACCTATTAGATGAGGTACGTGAGCAAGAACGTGTTAAGTCTGAGGCACTGGAAAGAAGGGTTGAGTTGAAACAAAAAACCAAGGTCAGACCTAGGCAGTTCCAGGTGGCCGACTTGTTGATGCGGAAAGCTCATCCTTACTAGTTGGAGAATAAGTTATCTCCAAAGTGGAAAGGACCGTTTCGCGTTGTTGAGGTGCACAGAAATGGTGCGTACAGGTTAGAAACCTTTGAGGGAGGACCTATTCCTCGGACATGGAACGCTGCTAACCTCAAGTTTTATTTCAGTTAATTTATTTGATATTTGTTGTTGAACAATACGATGCTAAAGGGTGACGCTCTTTGTCCCTAGAAAAGGGTTTTTTAACGAGGTCACCTAATAAATAAGTTGTCTATGACGCACTGGTGCTTTTTTTGTCTTTGTCGTTTGATTGTGATGCATGGTGCGATGACCTTTCTCGGAGAGGTTCTTTGAGAAAGGGTCGTGTGAGCGATTAATAACCATTGGCAGATAAATCGACCTTCCCCGTAAAGTCACACTGTGGGTAAAGTTGCATGGATGCCTCATCCAAACCAGCACATAATAAGTTGGGCTAACTCGGTGCGAAAGTAATCACTCGAGTCTAGGCACTTTGTGGGATGAGTAAAGTTGCATAAATGCCTCATGCAGACCAACACTGAATAAGTTGGGCTAACTCAGTGTAAAAGTGATCACTCGAGTTTAGGCGCTTTATGGGATGAGTAAAGTTGTACCAATAAATCACTTAACCCAGTACAGGGTAAGTCGGGCTAGCTCGGTGTGAAAGTAATCACCTGAGTCTAGGCGCTCTGTGGAGTAAGTGAAGTTGCATAGATAGGTCATCCAGTTGGCACATGGTGAGTTGAGCTAGCTCGGTTTGTGAGAAACACCCAAGTATAGACGCTGTGTGGGATGAGCCAGTTGCGCAGATAAATCTTCTGATTGGTGTAGGACAACTCAGGTGTTGCCACTCATGCATAGCTTAGTCGTCCAAGCATGTGCCATGCATGGAGGTAGCTGTTGGATTCGAGGTAAGATACCTCTGAACACACCACTTTGAGCGTTGTCCTGTAGAGGCTATGGTGAATGGTCCAGCAAATGTTAGTTTCGTTAAACTTTGATTATATTTATTATCCCATGGTGGGAAGGGTTAGCACCAAAGACGAGTTGGTTGATTGATATACTTAGACGCGTACGCATTATCATGAGCTACTTGAACTAGTCGAGGTTAATCATGGCATGTGTGTGCAAGGATTTAAGGCATTATTATGCGACAAATGATTCTGGTAAAGTAAGGCAGGTTAATAATAAAATAAAATACGAAAGTGCCAATAGGTACATAGTTACACCATGTTTAATTTTCTACAATTTTTCCGTCTATGACCCTTTTGCATGGTCCCAGTAGAGAGAAGTCCAAGCTCGGATGGAGGTTGGAGGCTTGTTCGACGACAACCTCGAATCCCACCAAGAGGGCTTGGGCAGCTTCACCTTTATAGACCTCGACCTCGTCAGCAAAGAACTTGTCCTTCTGGACAAGCTCTTGTTGCAAGTTGGACAGTCGGTCGTACTGCTCTACCAGATGAGTTGCTTGTTCGGCGGCTTCTTTGGTCTTGGCCGCTAAGAGCTGCTCGGTTTGCTGGTGGAGGGCGCGAAGGCTTTGAAATTCTTGTTGCAAGCTCACCATCTTCTGTTGAGCATCTTGTTTCTCCTGTTCTGTGGCAGTTTCTTGACTCCGTAGTTTCTTTGCGGCCAAGCAGCTTGTGGCCAAGGCTTGCCCAAACTTCTTCATAGCCTCTTGCAACAGATAGTGACCCTCGTGAACCACCATCCTCTCCTCATCCTTAGGGCGCAACAGGGAGTCTTCCAGGTAGGAGGTGATGTCGACGTCAGGATCCCATAAGCCTTTCCTCTTTAAGCTCTCTACACCCCCTTCAAGATAGCACGGTGTTGCTGGAAGGACGTTGGAGGGTTGCGGAGGAGGAGCAGCGTTCGATGCCGCTGGCCCCGGGAAGGAGAAAGCATCGGGCTGATGGCACGATTTCTCCCTCTTTCCTAGTGAAGATGAAGCTCGAGGCAGTGTCCTCGTCTTCTTCAGAAGAAGTTGGGGCGACCACCGCCTTCAGTGGCATTTGGCTCGCCACCTTCGCCTCTGAGGCCAGTTTCAACAAGTCTTCCTTGTTGAAGCGTGCCAACATTCTATCTGCAAAAAAGACACAAAAAGAATCGCTTACATTTCATAAGTAAAACTCTTACTCTCTAAGGATAGAGGAAAAAAGTGTATCAGTATAACTCTTTAAAGAGTCTGGGTCATTGGCCAGGAGGTAAGCGGTATCAAAGGCAATTGGGAGGCTTGAGAAAAATTTGCAAACCTCCTGGTCAGCAGGAGCTAAGTTGTCTAAGCGTCGAGCAACTTTGAAGTTAGGTTTTGGAGTCCAGTACAGGTGAAACCCATCTAGAAGGTCGGGATGCTTCTTATTGGCTCGGACCTTGAGAAAATGGCCCTTGAAATTTTTATAAGACGATTGGAAAAGGGTAAGAATTCTCCTTCCAGAAACGCTATTTACAGAGACCCATAGTTGACGACCTAGTTTCTTCACAGGTAAAGGAACACGTCAAAAAAGGGTGGGATGTCGAGTTGGTCATAGAGAATGGACAAGGCTCAGACGAATGCCCAGCTATTAGGATGTAGCTGGGCAGGGGCCACGTTGAGCTCAGTTAAAAGCTCTTTTTCAAAAAATGATAAAGGGAGGCAAAGAAGGATTCTTTTAAAAACAGTGGCGTAGAAGTATCAAAAGGGTATGTTAGGGGATATGGATTCATCACAACACACGGGCTCGTCTACCTCACAAGGGTCTAAGAAAATCCAATTGTCTTCCTTACCGAAGTGGCATTTATTCCTTCTAAGGGTTACTATTTTCTCGTGGGGGGTATAGGAAGAGGTTTCAGTTGGGAGGTTTGGCGGTGCCCAAGGGTACAAGGATTTATAATCCATGGCTGGTTGCATCTAAACACAATCACACGCAAAAAGCGAAAAACAACTCAGACCCAGCACAGCAGAGAAACAAGCAAGGCGAGCATAAATTTAGGAATTCATACAATAGAAGAACAAAAGAACAAAAACTAACATGCATTTCGGAATTCATACGACAACCTATGAACGATCAACATCAAGCATGTATATGAAAAGACAAAAGCATAAAACGATCCCAGGCAGAGCATGCAATCGTAAAGATGAATAATCGGGGTTGAGGAAAAGGAATACCTTTTGTGATTAGAAGAAAAGAAGTTTCGATAAATGCGTGAAGAACTCTGAGTAATGAGTAAGGAGAGTGTAAGTTTTCGAAGGTTTAGAGAACTGAACGTTCTGGACGAAGTTTAAGAGGAAAAGAGAATTCGAAACGATGGAGTTTCTACTGCCAATAATATCAGGACATTGTACGTGTGGGGTCACATACAATATAATGTCACTTCAAAGACGCTTTGTGCGCCGCGCCTCACCTACCCCTGAGAAACAGTCACGTCATTTGTCAGTCAGGAGACTCTTTGCTTAGCCAAAGCTCAGCTCGAGCCTGGGGGGCTTGTGTGTTGGTCATAGCTCGGTTCTTGGTAGCAATTTTGGGACGACTTGGTTCTTAAGTAGAGCGGGGGGACAACTCGGTTGTTGGGCCTGGGTGAAATTCGCGTAAATGGCATTTTTCAAGGATGGGCCCAAAGCGCGCAGGAGGACTGTTGCGTAAATAAATCGATATCCACGTGCTTATAGATACATTGGGGGGGGGGGGGGGGGGGGGAACTATATTTTTTTTTTTTTTGTTGTTTTTTTTTTTGTTTTTTTTTTTTTTTTTTTTTTTTTTTTTTTTTTTTTTTTTTTTTTTTTTTTTTTTTTTTTTTTTTTTTTTTATATTTATTTTATTTTTATTCTTTCTTTT
>Ga0123342_1002177_pt1 | contig 32776 bp, 15 predicted proteins | sample Turbeawhitnodule_FD_89960 | JGI IMG/M metagenome (GOLD analysis project Ga0123342, IMG submission 89960) | Root nodule microbial communities of legume samples collected from Mexico - Turtle bean Mexico white nodule | ecosystem: Host-associated > Plants > Roots > Nodule | place: Mexico: Nepantla... | reverse complement strand
TTGTGATTAGATTCCGGATTACATAATCCGGAAGTCTTTTCTATACATAAGATTAGCTTCCGGATTATGTAATCCGGAAGTATTTTTTTCAGATGTGTTATTAGCTTCCGGATTACATAATCCATAGGCTTATTTTTTAAATTCAAGGGGGTGAAAAAAAAAGGATAAAATGGTATTTTCATATTTAGTATGGGGGTGGCACAAGAAGGTACGGAGGTGTAGGAAGAAAGAGTCTTGTTTTGACTGATATCAAAATCCACGATTCTAGCTGCAGTCGAAGTTAAAGTCAAACCAATTATGTATAATGCAACTATCCATGATCTTAAATATTGACTGTCCAACTCTGAACTCAAACCCTCCACTTCAAACATTAGCAGGTGCCAGTTACCTCCATCGCAGTCGTGGATTGTCCTTCACATGATTTGAATCCCCATTTTGAGTAAGGGCTACACAGAAGGTTGTCTTTAGAGGCACTTTCCTGGAGAGATGACCTGATAATAATAATAATAATATACAGCTATTACAATGCTTACCACAATTTATTAAGAAGATAATTGGATCTCACACATTACACATGGTTCAAAACCTATGAAGCTCAGACACCGACACTCGTATAACACTTGTAGGACAAGTATCCGTGAAGTGTCAAATTCAAAAAGTATTTGTTGAATTTATGATAATTCTAGTACGTTTTAACACAATTTTAAAAAGGAAAAATACATTAATTTTCTAAAATCAAACCTATTGTATAAATTTTTATTATGATTATAAAAATAAGAAACAAATCATTTTGAACCAGTAATGAAAAATATTTTTCTGCTCCAAAGAATAATTTGGAACATACTTGTGCACATAAATCTTTATAATCAATTTATATAATTCATAATTATATAATATATAGATATGTGTTCCGTGTCCTACATTTTATATATATTATACGTATCTTCGTGTCTATGTCCGTGTCGTAACAGTGTTCGTGTCAGTGTTTCTTTTACATAGTTCAAAACCTGCAATATACTCACTTCACTAAATGTTAAGTAGAGGTAAAAGTGAGTCATACAGCTTTATTCACTGTTCCCAGCTAATGGAATGGGCAAACCAGAAATGTGATATGACAGCATAATGCTCACCAACTGCATCAATTAGCATACAAAATTGAAAAACATAGACGAAAAATACACAATTGTCTAAAAATTTGCAACACATTTGAAACCTTGCTAAGTCACCACTTACTCTGTAACTCAACCAACAATTAAAACCAACAAAGAATGCCAATCGGCACCATTCCAGTAGTCAGTACTACAATTTTGAACAGATGGCCCGCAACATTATTGTTATTACGTTATACATTGATAAATAATATATCTATAAAGATCCCATTTTTACAGACCTATCACTGATTGTTCCTGCATAATGTGGTTCTCGATTGTTATTGAACATTTCGTATCTGGGTGCAGCGTGCAACCAAGAGCTTTGCTTGGAAACAACACCATTTAAATGATAGGGAAAGGAAGAAAAAAAATTGACCAATGCAACTAATGTCAAAGGCTGCGTATTCTATCAGAATCATGGATTCAAGACAGCAATTCACTCAAAGCTTGGCATGTCTGTTAACATGGAGTACTATACTACCAATAGTCTTTACATGAGCAGCTTCCGTCTTCAAAACAATGAAACCTATTAGAATCTCTCACAATTATTTTTCTCTGAACGATCTTTGATATATATTTGATGCCAGTGTGACAGTCTACACAAGTTCTTAAATTTTTAAACACCTTGATTGGAGTTCCTGGGGGAGTTGAAATTATTCCAAAGGCAACAGCCAGTTTCTCACTGTGGTAAACAAGATTTTGCTCTTTCTGCTCTTCCTCCACATCATGTAGCACAAAGTTTGTGTCAGGAACGTAGCCTTCTTCCTTCATTTTCTTTGAGAGTTCTACTAGGAATTCATGTATATGGCTTGTTTTTGGGTGAGATGTATCTCCTACTAAGAACACATGCACTTGTCTTTTAATTTCAATCCAGCTCTTACCTGGCTTCTTCACTATCCCCCTATTGTCCATATCTTTTCTAACTTTTGCTACCTCGGTCCATAGACCAGCATTAGCATAAATATTAGCCAGAGTGATATACGTAGCCGGATTCTCTGGCTCTATGTCATATAATGCTTTTGCTGCTCTTTTAGCCAGTTCAAGGTTCCCATGTATTCTACATCCTCCAAGTAAGGATGCCCAAAGGAATTTATCAGGCTTTATAGGCATGTTATCAATGATATTCTCTGCTTCTTTGAATCGGCCAGATCGTGCCAATAAATCTATAACACATGCATAATGATCTGCAGTATGCATCAATCCATGCTTCTCCCTAATTGAATGGAAATATTCTAACCCTTTATCCACTAATCCAGCATGAGTACACGCTGAAAGAACCCCGACGAAGGTTATTTGATCAGGCTTGGTACCTGATTGGAGTAGTAATTCAAAGAAATGAAGAGCTTCCTCTGGCTCACCATTCTGAGCATACCCAACAATTAAAGAAGTCCATGATACCAAATCTTTGTGAGGCATATGATTGAACACCCTTCTTGCAACTCTAGTGTTCCCACACTTCGAGTACATATGAACAAGAGCACTTACAGCAAATGAACACGGATCATACCCTACACGCATCATGTACCCATGAACCTCCTTTCCCAGGTGCTCAGCAGCATGGTCGGCACATTCATTTAAAACTCCTGCAAACGTATACTCATTTGGTCTAACACCTGACCACATCAAGTCTCTAAATAATGAAAGCCCCTCTTCTTTTCTTCCGTCTTCAAAGCATCTATGAATCATGGTAGTCCACGAAACAACATCTTTGCTCTTCATCTGGTCAAAAATACCCCTAGCCTCATCTAAACTCCCACACTTGCCATACAAATCCAACAGAGCACTCCAAACCACTTCATCCAAGTTCAACTCGGTTCTTATTAAGTAACCATGAATTTCCTTCCCAAGACGCAAGCAAGGAATGGCAGCCGAAGCGGCCAAGGCACTGGACAAGGTAAACTTATTTGAATTCGATCTCTCACACCTCTGCATCACTCTAAACAACTCCAGAGCTTCCCAAGGCCGATCATGGCTAACATAGCCAGATATTGCAGCGTTCCAAGAAAAGTTATCTCTCCGGGGCATTTCATCAAACAGTTTCCTAGCCTGTTCAAGTCGGCCAAGTTTGGCATATCCAGCTATCATGGTATTCCAAGAACACAAATCCCTGTGACCCATTTCATCGAACAGCATCTGGGCATCAACGAGGCTTCCACATTTGGCATACATGTCGAGCAAACGGTTACAAGTGAAAACCCCCAGAACGAAGTTAGACGCTTTGGTGTGAGCATGGACCCTCCTACCCAATTCAAGAGCGCGGTGGCGAACACAAGCAGCAATGAGGGTGGAATACGCACGCGCAGAGGGTCGATGATCAATGCGATGGAGCAACTCAACAGCTTCCTTGACGCGCTTTTGCTGGCATAAAACATCAATGGCTTCTTCAAAGTTGTTATTCTCACTGATAGGATCTTTGAGCTTCAGATTATTCCGTATATCGTTGCGAAATTGAAAGTGCTGAGAATGAGAGGAAGAAGAAAAGAGCATGCATAGACGCTCCCTAACCCTTGTTACAGCCTTCATAGTTCACGTACCTATGAAAGTTCAAACACGTATTCATAGATTCACGCATACACGCAGTTAAACCAATAAAAGCTGAATTTTGCTTACTGCACACTCTTGAAAATTATGGAACTTGAGCGTAGAATTAGAATAAATATCACCGCCATCACCATTTTTACACTGATACAGAGCAGGATTCCCAATAGAAGATTGAAAAAACAATACACATTGCTGACATTAAGCAAAGGAAATTTTCATGCTCAACCAAACATTTTCCTAGAATTCTCATTCCAAGGAGCTTTGAAATTTTAAGAGGTATGCTTGATTATTATTCAACATTTTCTATAAACAATACGTTTAAATCAAGTCTCAAGCCTCAGGCCACTTCTCATCATAAACAAGAAAAACTTCTGATGGAAATGCTTTATTGACATTTATTTATAAATCAATTCTAAAAAAAAATTAAAACTTATTTGTTTTTTATTTCTATAGTCATAATAAAAACTTTTACATTAAATTTAAATTTAAAAAAAATTTCTGTATTTGTTATTTTTAGAAAAAGAATTGTCATAAATTCAAAATGTATTTTTTAAAATGGACACTTCTTCGTACACATATCAGTATCTACAAATGTTCAACTGACACACTATTTAAAAGACGTGTCCAGTTTGATTATGGTTATCATGTTTATTAGACATTGTCTTCCAACAAAATGTGTTTCGACTGCAGAGAGAGAGAGAATGGATGAAGTGTTTCATACTAGCTGACATAATACATGGAAAAGTAACAACTATGCTACCTCAACATTAAATGAGGATGGCTTCATCCACACGAACAAACCCAGATTAGGCACCAACTCTTCCGGTTTATGAACTTTATGTGGGGGCAATACAGTGCAATGAATATCTGAGTAAGAGAACATAAATGACAAGTTTTTTTCTTTCTATCTGCACAATGTGTGTTTTCAGTGGTTTTTCTGCCATAAAAAAATTATCTGCATGCAGCATGAAATTGGAAATCATGGTTCCCTCATGTTAGTATATTCTATGCCTGTATAATTCTGCACAGTATGCATACAGATTAGATCATAATAAATTTGACAATTACGGTTTCAAGTAAATAATGGGTCCTGGAAAATAAAAACTACTCTCTCTTTAAACATTTCTGAAAAATAGAACAAAGTAGCAACTTTGCTTGATCAAATCATCGTACATGTTTCAATCTATAAACATCTTTTGGCTCTGAGTCAGTCTATAATTGATCTCTCCAACAGAAAAATGCGGGGTTGAAATTCTTTAAAGTTCTCTATTGTTATGACTGCGATACCAATATCAGCAAATCTAGCTGCAGTTGATGCTGTCTGGATTTTAAGTCAAACCAATACTGTATAATGAAGCTATCCACAATCTTGATATTGAATGACCAACTTTAAGCTGAAGCCACACCACCACAGCAGACATTAGCAGTTGTCAATTGGGTAAAATTTAGCTCCATCTAAGTCATGGATTGTCCTTCAAATTATTTGAATCCCCATTTTGAACAAGTTCTGCTGAGGAGGTTGTCTTTTGAGGTGCTTTCCTTGTGAAGCTTTTTCCATAAAGGGATCCAAAGACAATGACCTGCAAGTGAAGTGGGGGTGTGATCTAAAAGAGTGCAGGAGCAATACCACTCAATTCATTATAATGTTAAGGTAAAAGTGATTCTTACAGCTCCAATCCACTGTTCCCAGCTAAGAGGATGGCCAAACCACACACATGACAGCATAATGCTCACCAACTACAATAATTAGAATAAAGAAGATGAAAAAATGCATTGTCTAGAAAATGGAAATTAGATTTCTGTATGCAACTTACCTGTCTTGTGGTCATTATGGTTGCAAAAGTCAGAGCACCGAAAGTGCGAATTGTGTACGAAATAAAGAATTGACTAATTGTTGCAACCTGGAACCCAAAAAATTTAAATTTTCTTCAGTGGAATAGAAGATGAAGAAAATGGGGAATATTTTTGGTTTTGCTTTTGAAACCAAAGGGGAAAAGAACTGGAAAAGCATCATAGGCCTGGGATTAGTAACTAAAAAGGAAAATGCATTATAAAAAATAAAGCAAATGGAGGAAATTTACTTACTGTTGAAAGCAATGCTATGTCAAAGAAACAATCATGATGATGATAAACAAATTCAACTGCTGGTATTAAATGCGCTTGTAAGATAAGACCTAAAATGGATATCAAGTATCAAAAGAATGGATTGCTGATTATGAAGCTATAAAAGAAACAAAACTGAACCAAAAATTATCATAAAATGAAAACTACCAAGAGAACAAAACATTTCAGAAAAAAAAAAGACTATCCAAACAAGTCAAGAGAAAGGTCCGCTCAACTCAGAATTTTGGCTGTGAAGATAGTTTATACTCGTTTTGAAGTTAGTAGTTACTTGTGAAGTGCTTGAAAGCAGAAAAAGAGAAAGGAAGGCCAAAAGGCAAAAGAAATACCAATGCAAAGGATCCCTTTTAAATGCTTGAGGCTCAAACATTATATGTTCCAAACACCACCATCCAAGACGTTTAGAAAATTTATCTATCACAAAGCTCGCCTCAACAACCTCAGCAAACAAATCTTCATATTACATTCAAGACAACAATGCTTAACCAAGTATAAGATTGAACAAAAAATTTAAACGAACCTGTCAGGCTAAGAATACAAGAACACAATGTTGTGTAAAATATCTGATTATGTATCTCCATGTCATATCCTCTAAACAGTTTATCTTGGAATGTGCTTGTAAAGCCATCAAACCTAATTCATTAAAAAATTAGAATTTGATTCAATGGCTGTCTGGTATGCGAGTGAAATTTTTTTAAGACAAATTCTTCGGATAAGCATGCATTCAAGTCTGAGAGGAAAAAAAAATGTAAGTATTTAAATATAAGATTTTAGCTACACATTGCACACTCCAAATCACCAGTACAACTCAAGAAAAGATTTTCTCAATGATTTTGTAGCACATGATAACTCTGAACATTGTCAGTGGAGGAAATATAAATTGTATGCAGAAAATTATTCAAACTAACAGGTGAGCAAGGTAATTTTATTATTTATTCCAAACACCAAGAAGAGTTTGACAGATAAAATACTTTCCATGTCACAACCAGGGGACTTTATTTTTGGATTCCATTCCCCCCCACCCCCCCTCAAATAATATATGAAAAATAAAAAATCACAAAAATATATGTTATGTTCTGTGGCATACCCTAGATAGCCAACCATTAGAAGAACACCCCAAACTGTATTTTCCCTTCCTCTATTGTAAGGACTTATGTCTGTCCCTGCCTACAATATAAAACACAAGCATTAGTTTATCCGATTGCAGCATTGCAGAACGCTGCCAGCATTCAAGAGTAAGAAAGTGATATTTGTTATGTTATTCATGCCAAATGGAACATGAGCCAAAAAAAAAAAACAATTGTCAATAAAAACCATCTATCAGTTGCTATAATAATTAAAAGCATATAATCTGGTCAGAATTACAAGTTAAAAAGATAATACCAACCCAGCAGTTAATAACCCAAGTGTTTGAAGATTTTGTATTATATACTATCCACTGATATTGATTTTCAAAAAAGAGGAATTACTCTTTGTGCTATCTGTAGTGTTTGTGCCCATTGTAATGAGACTCCTCAACAGGTCTTCTTTCAATGTTCTTTGGCCATTAAACTTTGGGCATAGCTGCAAATTCCTTTCCCAGGTTCCGTTTTTTAAATTCTGCCGACATATTAATTTTTATTAATGCTGTCGATAGTCCAATTATAAAGGATAGAAGAATTGCTGCTGTGACATATATCATCTGGATGCTCTAGAGAATGAGAAATCATGCAAGATTTCAGCAAAAATTGAACTTTCAGAGTGCTCTTAATGGAATTCAATGGTATATTAAAAAATCAGGTAATTGTTCTAAGAAAAGTGCAAATAATGATGTCATGTCACTAATTTTTGGTATTTTGATATTCAAATGAGGTCAAGAAAGATACTAGAGTCTGCCAGGTTAATTTGGTTGATACCAAGTGCAAGGTGAGTTAAAGTTAACACAGATGGTGCTTCTTGAGGTTGTCTGCGACATGCGGTTGATGGTGGTATATTTCGAGGTAGTTGTGGGGAGTACATTGGGGGTTTCTCTGCCTACTTTGGGATCATAAACTCTTTGTATGCGGAGCTTATGGCAGCCATCTTGACTATTGATCATGCTAACATCTTTGGTTTCAGAAGACTGTGGCTTGAATGTGATTCTATGATGGTCATTCAGGCTTTTTCTAAAGACTGCTTGTTCCATCTAGTTTGAGAGGTAGATGGTTGAAGTGCATTCAAATATGCAAAGAGATGGATTTTAAAGCTTCACACATTTATGGAGAAGGCAATAGATGTGTGAATAGTTTAGCTAATTTTGGAACAAACAACGAGTAGTGAACAAAGATTGGAGAAACCATTTGCAAGCTTGAATATCAATTGAGATGACTAGTTCAAAAATTCATTATAAGGTTTAGTATTAGTATAAAATTTATGCAGTAAAAAGTTCGAAAATATCAACAACAACAAAATTAATTTTTTATTGTCTTTGTTCGTAAATATTTTTGGTCAAGTAAAAATCATAACATTCACAGAAATATCCATCATCCATAAGAAACCTCTTGTAGTTTGCATTCTATAACACAGTGATTTTGATCAATTTCAATACAGATTAAACTGAATTTGTTGAGGTCATCAATTCTCTGTTTACAATGCAATCTTCATTCATGGCTTCTACCACAAAGTTCAACAATGGAATTTGCATCCACCTTCACCAGTCTTCCTTGTAGGAAATATGGAATCAGAATTGCTTTGGTTAAGACTCAATTATATGGGATTCTCACACATTGATTGTGTCACCTCGCCTTAGTGCCACAGCTATCATGCCTTCAATGGCACCAGACATTCTGCAGCCACGGTTGGCACTGTTGCCATTGTGAGTGGGAGTGACATTTTGGAATGGGAGGAAGAAAAAGTTTAACCTAGTCTTAGTTGGAGTAAAATTTACCCTCAAAATCGGCAAAAATACTACTCCCTTGAAATTTTCTTAAGACCAAAACAGTTGATTTTATGCAAAATTTTCTCCCTTAAATCTTAGCCTTTGTTAATCCCACATACAAATGCTAGCCTAAAGGTAAATCTTGTGAAGGCAAGCCATTCTTTATTTGCTTCAGTTAAGTAGATAACAATGTCAAAAAAATTATAAGACTACAATTCAGTCCTTTGGGACAAATTGGTGCATATAGCTTCCTAGGAGTGTTTTTGTACAATTAAAAAGCCATGTTATTCCTTTGGCTTCTGTCTAAAGGATAATAATATACTCACTCGCAAAATTTCTTATCAGATCCTCAACAAAAGTCCTCTTATACCAAAAGAAATAACAATACCACCCAAATGCAATGTCGAATAAGTGAACAATACTAATAAGGTAGCATATGGTTATTCATTGCCTGTTCTTCAATAGAAAGTAATTGCATAAAGAAAAATGTAATAAGGCAGTAGAAAAAAGAGTACATCAAAGATCCAATAATTACCGGATATAGGATAAATACTGAGCAGCCAAGGGTGACTAAAAAAGCCAACAAATAGTCAGGTCCATGATATCTCTTCTGCATGATGATGGCACCCCAGACCTGTATGACAAACCAAAGGAGGAATATAGAATGATTAAAGGTGCAAGAATAGCAAAAGATATCAATCAAGAAAGAAGAAATGGGGCTCATGGAATCAACAACAAACTGGTAAGCATTGCTCAAGAGTAAAAAATTTAGAATAATATATGGCATAACAAGCCCTTTTACAGTCACAACCAACTTTACTAACAAGTAAAAAAATCCTCTAGAACTTTCAAATTTCATATAGTATCCTCTTAGGCTTTGTTATAACCTGTGCACCACAACTTAATGCCTCACTTCAACTAAATTAATTTAATTTATCAATTTCTGTTGCCATAAGCAAGGTCATTGGGACCAATTGAGCCCATTCCAAGGAGCAATGATGTTCCATTTGAACCCGGTTAGAGTAGATATGAGCTTTTTGGTTCTTTTGCCAGACAAAGTCTCTTTGTTTTGCGATCCCTTTGGTCCTAATGATCTTCCAAATGTGGTAGGTCCTTATGGGTTTGATGACTAGAATTATTTGCAGTGGAGCCAATACATTTGGAGGATTCTCAAGAGATGATAAATATTTGAACACATCAATGGTGGAGGATTGGGGTCAAATGACTCTAATTTTGTGATTTGGATAATGAAGATTCACTGATCATGACCTAAATGTGGCATTCCATGGTTCTTGAAACAGATATATGGGATGACTTAAATAATACCTTTTCTTGAAGAAGGATTTTGTTGTCTGATATAACATTGAGAGCAAGGTGTTTAATACTAAACAAGGTTCTCTCTCTGTATCACAATATCACAAAAATTTGAATGAGTTGTGGATCAAACTAGATAAGAACCAAAATTTGAAGAAATGCAAAACAAATATGATATTTGTCAATTGTCAAAGCATTATTGTGCATAGTAATAAAGAGTAATTTTCCATTTGATTTTTAAAAAAAAAAAACTCATTCTAGGTCACTATGAATTTTGACATCTCAGTTACACTGACACATCAAAATCCACCAATCATCTGCCATCACATGAAACATGACATAAAAAAGAAAAGAAAGGAATACAAAACATGGGGGACCCAACCAAAACCCATGTAAGAAAAAGGAACACGACTTAAACAGGGAAGAAAAGATTCACACTGATATTTAGAGACCTGTTTTAGAATTTATTTTTGGATCAAAATGGTTTGTTACTTTTACTTATAACTATACTGTGTATCACTTGAACATACATTATGAAAAGTAAATATCAGGTCTTTCAAAAGAGTTAGGTCTGAAAATGGTACTGAATATATTAATTCTCCAATTTTTTGTTTCATAATGGTATTATTCATAAGATAACATGTGTAAATACTCCTAAAAAAATGAGGTAGCAAAAACAGAATCGTTGTCAAAACCTACTAGAGAGAAGTTGTGTTAACTATCACATACCTTATTAATATGTTACTCATGTCTTATATATTAGTTCTATTGAGTCTCTATTGTCTTTGGTTCCCTCTTCTCACCTAGTGTAATAAATAGAGGTGATGAAAATGTAATTGGTGTACTTGTTATCAATAAAATAATTTTTTTTATCTCATTGCATAGTTCAAGTAGATCAAATAATAAAATTCAACTATAAAATTTACATTTTGTTTTTGAACAAACTAAGAGGCCACAATTAGTACCAGCACACACACCCAGCATAGATATTTTTATTCAAAAATAACACAAAGCACACACTACTATTCTTCATAAATAAAAGTAAAAGAACCCGAGAAGGTGAAAAATAAGGTGCAAATCAATTGTACAGGACAAATACCAATTATGTAATATAATGAATATAGAAATAGGCCGGTCATCACCATAAATGAAAATAACTAATTAGGTACAGTATTAAAGTTTGACCTACCATAACTGGGATCATTTTTGCACATTTTGCAAGGGTCTGAACAGGAAAACTAACATATTTGAGGGCCTGTAAAAAGAAATGTGATTATTCCAGATAATAGGGTTACTAATTTGCAACCATTAATATTAGCAGCTATTTGTGAGATTACAGGCAACAGAAAGTATGAGACTACCTCATACTGGCAAGTTGTAGTTAGTATGTTTGATACCGAGATAAGGCAATACGTAAAAACAGGAGCTACAGGGTCCATCACCTTTTTACTTGCCTGTAAGAAACATTGAAGAATAAATTTAGTAACAGGAAAGGTCTGCAATTCAAATACTGTAAAATATGTCAAACCTACATAGACCCAACACTATACATGCAAGTGACAGTACTTTTGCATGTGGCATACACTTACCAGCAAAGAACCAGCTGAAACGGCAGATGTCATGATGCGGTTGCAGAAAACAAGAAACAGTGAATACTTGAAATACTCTTTTTCTGCTCCATAGGGTACTCTCATGATCTTTTCCTGCAAGAAACAAATATCTAGTGTAAATCACTGGATAAATGTTGGTTTCAGAGAGAACTTTGATTTAATCTATTCAAAAGAACGAAATTTGGTGTAATCAGTACAAATCCACTCACACATTGTAGGCAAATTATATAATACGTTTCATTGTGATGACTAACATGAGTTTTATTAAAAAAAAAAGGCACTCCAACCAAGAGAACATAGCAACCAATTCATGTTTGCTGCTAACACCAGTACTTTTTTGGTTTCTTTCTACTTAAGTTTGGCAAAACTAAACCCTAAAAACAGATTATCCATTGATGTTTTGTATTCAAATAACACTAGCAATGGTTTCCAAATTACCAAAGCAAGAGTACAGTACTAAGTTAATTACAGCCCCAGCTTAAAGGTCAAGATTTGACTCAATAAAAAGAGTAAGACAGTTACTATTGTGAAGTATAATTCGACCTAGAGAAGGGAATTTTTTTGAAACTGCATATGCCTCTTAATTCTAAAAAGTCACCAATTTCACTCGGTTCCGAAATGCCACACTGCCTCCCAGAATCTATATGTCTACAACAACAACAATAACGAGATTAAAGAATAGAATAGAAGAGAGTGAGAGAGAGAGAGATCCTAGTACTGTTATGGCATACATGAAGAGATATGCAAGTAAATGAATGAAATAAAATAAAAAGGAAACCTGCAAGAGACCATAGGTGACGAGGGTAACCATGATTCCAGCGACAGCAAATGCCCCTTTCCACAACCTGTTGTTGTCTCTGGAAATGGAATCAACTGAAACAGCAGAACTGGTAGATGACTCCGCCATACCCCAAAACCCAATGCACACGACAACAACTCACTGTGGGGACCCTCACCTTGGGGATCTCACCCCAACATCAAATTTTGAAGCGGGAATGTGAGTGTGTGTGTGAGACAGAGGGAGTGAGAAAAGGGTCTTAACTGAACTCTTAACCTCGGAGTCTCAGATGAAGTAACAAGACATAGTTTAGTTTTGTGTTTGGTTCTGTTAGAGAGAGAGAAAGAGAGAGAGCCTCATAAGAATCGCTTTCTCCGCCATCATTTTCTGCGAGATTAATAAAAGCAAGCAGGAGAACTCGTCTGCCACGTCACCATGCATTCACCATCAACTACTGTATTCTGATTTGTTTGAATTTTTTGCCATCAAAAGAAAGCGCTTTCCTTTTTGGTCAACAGCTTCCCCTTTTGTGCATCTCCAAAAGATTTGAAATTCTAAATTCACCTTTCTCTGAAAATAAATATGAGTGAGACTTTGGAGGCATACTATTACTAACCAAAATATCTCCTTTAAAGGAAGTAGCTTTGTGGAAATCTTCTGCTCTATTTACACTACATAGCTAGTTTCTGCAGTGCATATCCTGTCGGGATGCATTGTGAAAATTAGTTTTCATAATTTAGTTATTTTGTTACATGTTAGTGAAACATGTTTTCATTAAATTTGCAACATGTAAGCAAGGAAACAAAGATAGAACAAGTCATGAGAAAGAAGGTACAAGAAAGAGATAATAGAGCTATGAAGTTCGAACTTGACTCTTAAATGGCATGTCTCGGACAAACGTATATCTTTTTTGGATCTCTAACAATTTTAGTACGGTTTTTACACAATTTTAAAATGTATAAATACAATTATTTTTTAAGAACTATAGTACAAGTTTTCATTATGATTATAGAATTAAGAAACAAATCCTTTTGAATTAGTCATGAGAATATTTTTGTTTCACAACAAAAAAAACTCAATCATATATGTTCACATAAATTTTAATTGTTAATTTATATAATTCATAATGATATAATATATAGATCGGTGTTCATGTCCTATATCTTGAAGATTACACGTATCGAAGTGTCTGTGTCGTATCCAGTGTGGTACTAGTGAAAATGTTGGAAGGAGGAGGAGGTGTGCAAGTGTGAACCTGATGTTTTATCCTTTCCTGATCGAGCTTCTCTGATTTAATATTCGTTCTTTGCGAGTATGCTTTTTCATATGATACATTTTTATTTTTCCAAACATACACATAAATTTTGATTACATTTTTCAATGGTATGCATATGTTTGTTCTTTTAAAACAGCATTTTTGAATGACAGAGCCACAAAATGATGTGAATATGTTTAACCAATTGAGTGCAATCATTGTTTAGCAATCCGTTAGACAACTAAGTTCAACTACAAAACAAAAGGTTGTGGCTCCTAGCCAAGTATAGCTTAGAAATATTGGATAACGCTCCTATTTGGAAGCACATCCATAACTAGAGGTGCATTTTTTTTCCCTTTTTTTCTATTTTCCTTCGATATTTTTGTGCATTCCATGAAATAAGAACACAATTTTAAGTGTTTTTTCAGTTTCTGATAATAAAATTTTAAGTCCCAGCCTATGGACTCTGCCTCATTCCCTCATCCTCTGATTTCCCACGGCATCACTAGCTCAAGGTAAAATTTACATAGCAGTCGTGTTTTGTGCTCTATATTCAAGTTATATCTGAATATTCTTTAATTATCCAAAGCTTGCATCGCTCCTACGGTACTCACCAGAGTGCAAGACTTGGCCTATGGAAGAACAAGGTGTGGAACTCAGCATGTTGTGCTGTTGGTTTTTCTGCAGTTGGAACAGAAGATGTGTTTGATGACAGTAATTTGAAGAGAAATGAGAACGGTTTCCTCTTAGGTGCCTTAAATAACGAGTCTTCTTTGGCACCATTCAGAACGTTAGACGCTGAAATAACACCCGAGACCACTGATTTCTTTGTCAGTGATGCCGAAGGTGATCCAGATTGTCCCTCTAAAGGCTACTCTTCCATTGAACTGGCGCTTAATGCTTTACGCCTAGGAAAGGTTGGTTCTATGCGATTGTTCAATCTTACAAAAATATAAACTAACAATCATCTAAATGATAATGAAACAGTATGAATCATGAATCAAATTTTTAGCAAAAGTTAAATTTAAATTCCAAGGCTCATAGTTATAGCCTTTGTAGCCTTATATATCAGATTTCTCTGTGAATACTTGTAAATTTTTTAAGTTGGAAATTAGTGCATCGTTTCAAGATCACCACGTACGTGTCTATGATTACGGTTAATCTCACTGGTACTTGAGTTTTATCAGGTCCTTTTTATAAATTAAAAAACATTACTACATGATCACTTGGAAACTGGTCTGGGTTATAGGTAGAGACATGATTGTAGAGACCATAATAAGGTTTGGATCTCAAAAATAAGTTAATGTACGAGATAACTACACAGATAAATATGCTCTTGTTTACACGTTTGATGAATAATCTTGAAAGAAGTTCTGTAGTGAGTGTTTTCAGAATGTTGGATTAATTGAACAACTGGTGCAATTATTTTTTTATAGTTTGTGATTGTGGTAGATGATGAAAACGGCGATGTTGAAGGAAATCTTATAATGGCAGCATCTCTTACTAGTCCCGAGGATATTGCCTTTATGATTAAGCACGGATCAGGGATCGTTTCAGTTGGCATGAAAGAGGAGGATCTTCAAAGACTGAACCTCCCTCTCATGTCACCAGAGACTGAAGATGAGGATTCTTCTGCTCCCACCTTCACTATCACAGTGGTAAGGATCATATTCATATACATTTGAAGTTTTGAAGCCTATCTGCAAAAAAGTTGCAGATTGGGGCATAAATTTGAAGCTCAAGAGCAATCATTAAGATCATGAAAGTATGTTGTTTTACCTTAGGATGTGAAATGTGGAACATCAACTGGTGCATCAGCTGCTGATAGGGCGAAAACAGTTGCTGCTCTGTCATCTCCCGAGTCCAAACCAGATGATTTCAGAAAACCAGGTCATGTGTTTCCTCTTAAGTACCGAAATGGTGGGGTTCTTAGAAGAGCAGGTCACACTGAGGCTTCAGTAGATTTAGTTGCACTGGCTGGTTTGCCCCCAGTTTCTGTTCTTTCAGCTCTTCTTGAGGAAAATGATGGCTCTATGGCATCTTTGGCCAGTTTAACAAAGTTAGCATTGAAATACACTTTGCCAATTGTCTCAATAACTGATTTGATAAGGCAAGTGCGTGAGCAATCAATGACCTTTACCTTACCTTCCTTTTTGAGAAATTGTAAATGAGTTCTGAAAATTCCTTCTCTGAAAATGTTGCTAACTTCTGCTAGTTGCACACAACAATTGGCTTCAATAATAGTTAATGATCTAATCAACATCACTTAATGATGTGATTTATTTGTGTTCTTCAAGGTATCGGAGAAAGAGAGAAAAACTGGTTGAAAGAACTTCGGTTTCTCGCCTACCTACTAAATGGGGTCTATTTCAAGCATATTGCTACAGCTCAAAGTTGGATGGAACTGAACATGTAGCTGTTGTAAAGGTATGAAGGCTGTGTTGTAAAGGGACTTCATTTTCTCTACAAAGCTGCTAAGAAACTCATGTATGTTAACTGAATTATATCTTGTTAATTGTAATCTCTTACTTGTCTTAGGGAGACATAGGAGATGAACAAGATGTGCTAGTTCGAGTTCATTCAGAATGTTTAACTGGTGACATATTTGGATCAGCTCGGTGTGACTGTGGGAACCAGTTAGATTTGGCAATGAGGTTAATAGAAGAAGCAGGAAGAGGAGTGGTTGTGTATCTTCGAGGTCATGAAGGAAGAGGCATTGGACTTGGTCACAAACTTAAAGCCTATAATTTGCAGGATCAAGGTCATGACACGGTTCAGGCAAACATAGAACTCGGTTTAGCTGTTGATGCTCGTGAGTATGGCATTGGTGCACAGGTCAGCTTTATCTTGTAACTTCAACCATAACCAGACAATGTTTCCAACGTTAATCACAACAATATTTTGACCATGCTGTGCAAGAACATTTTACTTGGAATTTGATAAAATTAAGAATGCAATGATTATATGATTGTTTTGCATGTTGATGGTCACAAATGAGTGATGGAATATGCAGATTTTGAGAGATATAGGAGTTAGAACTATGAGGCTTATGACAAACAACCCTGCAAAGTTCGTTGGTCTGAAAGGATATGGTTTGGCTGTGGTGGGGCGTGTTCCTGTGATGACACCAATCACTGAGGAAAACAAACGGTACCTGGAAACAAAAAGGACCAAAATGGGTCATATTTATGGTTCTGATTTGCAAGGATTCAACGATTCTATTGTAAATAACATAGATTCATCGGAGAACACATAATCTACGCAGAAACACGGCAAAAACAAAATCTCGTATACTGTAAAAAATATTTATAGGACGAAATTCATTTTTTAAAATTGTATTCAGTTAACCAACAATGCTGAATACTAAATATCCTGATAAGTAGAATCTTAAAGGGAGATTCCTTCAAATTTCCTTTGTAAGAAGGTTATGTCAGTTTATTTCGTTAAAAGAATATGGACATACCCATTTTTCTATTACTTTTCTACTCATTTTTTTAGCAGTACTTTTCTACTTTGTTAGTTATTACTGCATACATTCTTTTGTTACATATACTATTTACCAGTTTTAAATGCAATAAAATACAAAAATAAAATAAAATCGAAGTTGCTACCAAAACAACACGTATTTCTAAACTTGTATTAATAAATTACATTTTCAGTTGTGTTTTTTATTTTATTAAGTGAGTAGATATTGTTATTAAAAAACTTTCAAAAATAGATTAAGAATATCTATACACAATCTATTCTAGTTGTAAATTAGAAACAATGTTATTGTAACAAAGGAATGGAATACAAGGTTGTTGATGAATACCTTAGCACGTTTGAACTTAAACACCTAAAAAATAAAATAAATTTCAACTTGTTGAAAGCAATAATAACTTACATGCAACCATACCAACACATTGAATAACATGGAAGGCACCAAAGTATCCAATGTCAATCTTTTGGTTTCTTATAATGCAAAGTTTAACCAACATCATATATTTAATTTTGAATTCTATATGGTATTTCTTCGTATCAGTTTACTTCTTCATAAACCACTAAGTTTTATACAAATTCTCAACTAATGCATAATGTATCACATGATTGTAATAGAGTGCAACGTTGGAGATTCACTTGAATTATAACCATAATGGACCATTGATGTCACTACAACAATTTCTTCTTAGCAATTATTCTATTAAAGATAATTGATGTCACTTGCAACACACAATACTTAAGAAAAAAATAACTTGTGAAAGTGTTCCACGAAATAATGTGACAACATTCATTATGTGTGTGAAGGTAGGATGCTTTCAAAATTTCATAAAAAATAAATTTTATAAGATAATTGTTAAGTTAAATACTATGAAAATATTAATGAAGCAAATAATATAGTATGATATGATTATTATTTAGAGTCATGATATTATAAAAGAAAATAGATCATATTTGATTCCTTAACTAAAAAAAAAACTTTTGTAGATCAACCTCTTTGTGTTTAGATTTTACCTAAACTTCTATAATTTTTTTACAATATGATATAACTTGTATAATTGTAGGTTAATAATATTTATATCCTTGTTTTTTTTAATTTATCATCCTCTAAATTAAACATACAAATATCGAATTAAATATACATGCCAAAGTTTATCACTGTAAAGATATTAATGTGTATATTCATATTTTTATTAATGTTTTATATTTAAAATATATATTACTGATAAAAACATAAAAAAAAAATCGAATTAAGTTAAACAAGTATTTAGATATCTTTTAATACAGCGAAAAATAATGTTCATGGTCTTGTGTTTGGAAGGCCACGCTTGTAAATGGGCCAAGGCCCATGGGTCATGATCGAAATCATTTCATAGGTAGCCCGTATATAACTCGGAACCAAACCCTAAACATGAGGTTGCCACTGCCACTGCTTCTCACGCGCAGGTTCTGCTCCGCCCTATTCCCCGTCTTCTCTCTGTTTAGTTCTATTCATTTCACAAACCTTATCTCTATTTTGTTTGTTTTTTTCTCTTAGGGTTTTTCGAAGATTTAAGAACTAGGGTTTCTTCCCCTTTCGCGACTCATGGCTCCCAAAGGTATTGCCTACTATTTCGAAATCTGCCTTGCGAAAATTGCAACATGTGATTAAATGTTCGTATTTAGTCTCATAGTAGGTTTTGATATTTCAAACCCTAGGTTCACTGTCGGAAAATGAAAATTAGTGACTCCATAAATGTTTTAAGGATTGAGATTTATTAGTATTTCTATGAGTGTTGTATGTTTTATTCTTTCAGTATTATTGGAATGGAATCAGTGAATTCCCTGCATTGTATTGAAGATTATGCTGTTTAAAAGTAAGTTAGCTTTTGTATGCAATGTGATGCGTGACTAGAGCAATTGTTTAATGCAGCTGATAGTTCAAAGAAGGCTGATCCTAAGGCACAAGCCTTGAAAACTGCTAAAGCAGTTAAGTCAGGTGCTACCTTTAAGAAGAAGGCCAAAAAGACCCGAAATTCTGTTACCTTCCATCGGCCAAAGACTTTGAAAAAGGATAGGAGCCCCAAATACCCGCGCATTAGTGCTCCACCCAGGAATAAGCTTGATCACTATCAGATACTGAAGTATCCTCTCACAACTGAGTCCGCAATGAAGAAGATTGAAGACAACAACACTTTGGTTTTCATTGTTGACCTGCGGGCTGACAAGAAGAAGATCAAGGATGCAGTGAAGAAAATGTATGATATTCAGGCCAAGAAAGTTAACACCTTGATCAGGTGAGCCTCTATGCAGTGATGCTTTAAAATTTGTCTGCTGGTTCATGATTGCTTGCCGCAATAGAATGTTTGCATTGAATTTGATAGTGTGGTTTGGCTTCCGATCTTTAATTATACCTAGACATCCAAGCTGTGTGTTTTTGGCTTGTCGCAGCCTGACGTGATAAAGGACTCATGTTTGCATGTTTGCACTGTGCAACTTTGAAATTTGACATGCATTTGATGTATTTAATATGATTCAAGAAAGCAATAACATGGAAATAAAAGAACAAATTTATGTGAAAAAATTGCATCCGTACAATATATACAATCTCTTAATTTTAATTATTCTGTTGCAGGCCTGATGGGACCAAGAAGGCTTATGTCAGGTTGACACCTGACTATGATGCCCTGGATGTGGCCAACAAGATTGGAATTATCTAAATCATTACCAGGCATCACCAAATTCAATTTCTGTTTAGATGGTAGTTTGTTTTGTTGTGATCTGAGGGAGACATTTGAAACAAGGTTAAGTTCTAAGTTTTGCGGTTTGTTTATCTGGTGTATTTTTAGTTCAATTGGAATTAAATTTACTTTTGTTACAATTTCCAATTTGATGAGTAAATGAGTTATCATAATCATTCTCCATTTGTTGTTTTGAGCAACTTTTTCGACGATGGACGTATCACAATTTCTAATTCTATGCTGAAGTTCATGTTGACGTAACCATTAACATAGACAAGGCATTTGTATATTTGGAAAAATCAAATTTGAAAATTCTTTTCGATTCCCACTTTGGATTATTTGAAATTACACTTTTTCCGTTTTTTTGAAGTAGTTAATATAAATTTATAGAATTTAGGTTTTTGAGTAGTGTTATGAAGACTCTTTTAGATGAATACATTGTTTGACCCTATATTCTTTCTTTTAGATGAATTTGTTGGAAATATTAAAGTTGGTTGTTTTCACATCTTATTTAATGACATTGTTGGAAAGGTAAGGTGGATTAGAAAACGTGTATGTTGCATCTAAACATTGACTGATAGGTGATTCTGTGATCGTTGGCACCATTTTGTCAGTAGTAAAATGTAAGAACCAATTGATTTCCCCCTAGTATTTTATCTAATTTGATTTACTATTCGAATCATATGCATATTATTATAAAAAAGTTAGAACGAACCTAGTTAGTTTGTGTTAGGTATAAATCACACATGAATAGTAGCTAATTTGGTAAATGAAAATGAAGTTCTGTTTATTATACTTTTTATGTACATGTCTCGTTCTGGCCTACAATCTCTCTTAACCCGTCTCTCTATAGCTGATATCTTCCATTTGGTAATGCTCAAGTGAAAGGGGTTTAACATTTTAGCATTTTTTAAAGTTTATTTTTATAAGGTACTTTTAAGACTGTTGATGTGCGTATAAATTTGATTTCGGAATATATTAAATGTATTGTAGAAGTCAATTTTAGCTATGTATTGAATATACTTTGGGAAATTTATTCATCAAACGTATTAATATTTGGAATATACAAATCCTAAGGTGTATTTCATATTTGGAATGTATTTAGTAATTATAAATGTAAATATTCCTGACGCGTATAAATTCCTAAAAATATCCTTCAGAAAGCTGTGAAAGGAATTCGCAGTTCTAATTCGAAATTGATTATGGGTGTCTCTAACCTGTGTTCGAAGCCTATTCTGGAAAGGAAAAAATCACGTTTGAAATGTAAAAGTTGTAATTCCAAATGTAAAAATCACGTTTGAAATGTAATTTAAAAAATATTAGACTTATGTCTCAGATGATAGAAGTTTAAATTTTGTAGGAATACAAGAACTTTCTCATTAGGTAATGTGTAATTTTTTTTAAAATTTATTTGAATTCTGTAGCTTGTCTTAATTCTATTAAACTCCCAAGTTGCGTAAAATTTTTGTTTGAAAAAATATCGTTGTCATGTACATATTAGACCTAAAACAGAAAGTGGCAGAATGACTAAAAAGTGGTTGTGTAGAATAAGCCTAAAATAGTAGAAACTATTAGAAATCATTAATCCAAATTAATCTTTCCACATTATGTAATCAACAATCATTAACTTTTTTTGAAAGACATTCGATGTTTTTACTTACTTTGCCTAATAATTTCTGCTAAAACATAGAAGGTTAGCGAAATTAAGACGTTTGTTAAAGTGGTCGTTTTACGTCTGGATTGTGCAAGTATGGTCATAATCCTACTTCTTCACGTATTTATATTTATGGTGAATTCCTCAACTGGGTTGGCTGCTTAGGTCATTTACATTCACTTGCTACTCCAATTCCATAACTTCACAATAATATCCCAAGTTCCCAATTCAACAAGTAAACAAGAAACCCATGTCATAGCAATTATTGCAATTCAACCCATTCTAATTTTATTCTATTACCCACAATGTTTATCACATAGCAAAACCACTTTTCATAAAACCAAGTTTGCAAGAATGGGTTCATCTTAATTAAACTTAATCTCACAACACAGCCCATCATTTCCACACTCAGAAACAGTTTATCACACACAATTCCAAGTTACCGTTTCCAAACCAGATACAAACATCTTAAACAGACTAATTAAAATGCGAGGTTACATAGAGTTTGTAAGAGGTTTCAATAAACTTAGTTGCTTGCTTATATAGGAAAATTACTTCCAAAAATTCTCAAATAACACTTAGTCATTCGCACAACGTATGAATGTTGTTTTCTGTTGGGGGAAAAACTGCATACAGAACACGCACAAAACTAACATCATAGATATAAACAGTGGAAGAATGCAATTTTATTTATTGAACATAGCTAATCAACTTAGAAAACTGATATTAAGTGTAAAACTAAGTATGATTAACAGGTAGCAGTTACTCTGCCCTCATCAAACAAGTGATAATCTGAATAAAATTTGGCAATAAGTTGTCATGTTTGGAGATAAAGACTAGTTCTGAACTAGAACCAAAATAGGTCAGCTTGACAATTGAATCAAATCCGGGGTATGCCATTTACACCAAAATTTCTAACTCAATTTACAGAATAAAAATAGTTGGGAGGGCGAATCAATTTCGTAGAAGATACTGGTGGCTCTGTGGAATCCTCGATGGGGCGAGATTCTTGCAAGAAGCATTTGAAATCATCTGCAAGGCACTGTCGTTCACAGCAGAAACATTGAACACAGAAGGCTGCAGAGTGCGAGAAGATGCAAATGCAAGCGATGGTTTCTGAAGTGAGTTGAAGGCATTGACGTTCTTGGAAGCAAAGTCTTGAACTTTGAGGCATGGAGTCTCTATGGTCTGCGACGAAGGGGGGTTTCGCCACGTGGGAAGTGGGCCCGCGAGAAGGAGTGTCTTAAGCAAGGGACCCGCGTCCACCACAGCCTTAAGGAGCATACCCTTTTGCGGCAACGTTTTTCTCTTGGCAAGGTGTTCGATCACTTCGTCCCCAACATCGCACGTGCGCCTCTGAGAGACCCTCGTGTTTTGAACCAAAGGTTGGTTCAGATGATAAGCCATGTTGTTGTGGGATGAGTCGACAATCATGTTGGAGAAGTCCCGAGGAGAAACCGCCTCCATAAGGGAATCTACGGGGGAGGAAACGTACGAGGGGCTGTTGGATTCTGTGATGCTGGATTTGGTCGGTGTCGGAATCATCATGCAGGAAGGGATTTCAATCAGAGTGGGGGGTGTTAGTTTCTTGAACAGTTTCTGAAGTTCTTCTCTTGCTTCGTCCCTCTCTTTGTAAGCCATCTTCAAGCGATTCATAAGCTCCGTGTTCACGTTCTTCATGCTCTCCAGTTCCAGTGTGGTGGCCAACAGATTTTGCCTCAACCCATCACAACTCTGCACAAGGAGATAAAAAAAATGTTGGTGGGGTTTGGAAAAATTTGTGCTTTCAATGAAGTCAATGAACTGTAACTACGCGCGTGTCTCATGCACACCGAGATTATTGACTGTGACCATGTTAGTGTTAATTTTTTGTGCAGACCTAACACACACAAAGGTAAAGACTAAACAAAGAAAGTGACAACTTTGTTGTCAACAAAAACCCTTTTGCCTAGAAAAAAAAGACAGTTCACACCGGCCTTACTCTTGTATTCATCGTAGATTCTAATCACGAGCAAAAAAATCTCAAGAATCTCCTAAAGAAGACGAAGTAAAATTCACGAACTTCTTTTGGTGAAAGAAAATTCAACACAAAGAGAACAAGGTTTTAGAAACAGCCAGAAATATGAATATTTTGTGTATGATAATGAAAAACCATGTTACAGGAAAAAGGGGTCAACGATGGATCTTTCCTTATACAATAAGGAAAGAAAATATTTAAAAACGTATTATTAATAAAGATAATTGTGCAGAACAAATCAAGGAACAGAAAATTATAAAAAAAAAAGAATATTTTTTTAATGTGGAATTAATATTGGGCCCTGAAAATTAGTGCAGGAGAATTAGTCTCCACAAATTTTTCCCGTGACACGTCTCATTCTTGCAAGAGTTGAACCAACACGAAACATATTCTATCCAGAAGAAGAAGGAAGAACTGAGAAAACTGCACCAAAACTCATAATCTGGTAAAAGCTGTGAAAACAGTAAAACACTCGAGAGTAATAAAGAAGAGAAAGAAAGCAATATGAATCATGAAAGAAGCCAATGAATATTAAACCCTCTTGAAACTTGAAAAGCATGAAAGAAACACAGAAAAACATGGATGCTGGTGTGATGAATGATTAGAAGTAGTGAAGGAAAAGGAAAATATGCAATGACCCACCTCGTGAAAATTGAGTATAGAAGCCAAGGGATCTTCCATGGTTATGGTGTGAAAGAGAAGGAGAAGAAAAGTGTTATGTTACTAGGGGAGTCTAAGGAAAGAGGGAAGAAGGGTATTTATAGAGAGAGGGAGAGAGGCACATAGGACAAAGGAAAGGGAGTGTGATGAGAAGAAGTGGGGACTTAGCACAGTATCCACAGAACTTGACCATATCATTGAAAATTTAAAGAATGCCAAAACCTTCCTTACAAACAATAAAATAAATCAGAGTTTTCACTTTCTAATATTTTCTCTCAGCTCAATATCATTTGAAAATCCCCAAAATTCTCCATCTCTTTTAGGACCCTCTAATAATGTTTTCTGTCCCTGCTGCTATACCTGTTATTTAATCAGGTTAAATTTTCCTTATATATCCGAATTATTTATTAATATGATATAATTTTATATTTTAATATTAAAATAAATAATTATTTTAAAAATTATCCAATTGAAAAAAAAAACAATGTTTTCTGTATATCTTTATTAGTAAAGGTTTGTGTTAGTTAAGTATTTAATATTATTTTAACTATAATATTAGTATGGATATAAATTATACATGGTCAAGAAATAATAATTAACATTTAAAAAGACTTTAAGGATTTTTTTCAATATAATTATTTTATATCACAAGTAATATTCCTCCTTTATTAAGAATAAATGGTTTAATATATATAATTGCTAATTTAAGATTTTGATGAAGCCAAAAATTAAAACAAAGCACTATATAGCTCGTCTGTATTTTTCTATACCTTGTGCAAAGATGTTGTAAGAATATTGTGAAAATAAATAAATAAAAATTTGTATGCAAATTGATATATTGTATAAACTTGCATAAACAATCCTAATAGGAAGAATTAATATGAATAAATAAGAAAAACTAATATATATTTATATATATATATAAACATAAAGTATAATAATTCTGTTATATTTTTAATATGGTTTTGAAAAGAAGTATTTATTCTTTCTATTCTTCTAATTATTATGAGTAGTTCTCAATTACCTACTTTTAGTTTATTAAAAGTTTTAAAACTTGAGTAAAGTTAATTCCTTTGTTGATACATTGTTCAGCTAAATTTTTCAAAAATATTATTTTTTAACTAGATTTGAGGATTTAGTAACTTCCATTGGAGTTAACATATGTGAAAGATTATTAAAAGTGTGTAGGCTAATGGATTTGATAACAAGTTAATAGTCCCTCAATTTTAAATAAAGTTCACTAATTACATCAATTAGTTGTGATTATGTTTTCTATGGATTTTCTTTTGATAAACAACAGTTAAGCCACCAAGTTAAACTCTAGAAACAAACATAAAGTTTAGAAAAAAATAATTATTATTGAAAAAGTTTCTTTTGAACATAATGATTCTGACAAATCAAAAGTTAGTTCTTTGTATTGAAAATATTGATTAATTATTTTGTAGAGAATACACTTAATTGCTATTATAAATTATTTCATCTTATGACATGGGAAGCTAAACCAGAGAGTGAAAACTTCTCAACTATCATCATCAAACTGAAAAAGTAACAATATAAATAATAATTAATAAATTAAATAAAATTATCATTTAGTTATATGTTTAAATAGATTTATCAATATGGTATTGCTTCGTCAACTTAATATTCGCAGTAAAACTTGAGAATGCAACAAATGAAATCAAATAAAAGTTTTCACTCTCCATTGTTCTTAATTTGCATAAGTTATTTTATCATTGTGACTAGTTTTTTAATTTGTTTGTAACGATGACTAACTTTTGTAAAAAAATTGACTAACCATCACGATTTTTCTTTTCAAATATATATTTTTTTATTTTCACTTGGTTTTCGTTTCTAATACAAATTTTATATATTTTTTGAATATTTATAATAAATAAACTCATCACTTGAATGTTATAATACTATAATATGATTCACAAAGAAAATTCATTTTTTATGAAAAAAATACTAATATTACAATATTGATAAGCATTATTTCAATAATTTTTTTATTACAAGTATATAAGAGATCTAATATTTTAACTACAAATAAAAACCAATTTCACTACATATTTAATCTAGAATTTTTGTTGAGTTTAATATAATGTCTTATTTAAAAATAACTAGTCTAATATCATTTCCACAATCCACTTATTATTAATTTTTTTTTATATAAAATATCACTCTACTAATTAGAAAAAGTTTGATATAGTTTATCTTTTTATTGGTAAAGATTAAGTTGTTAGTGCAAGTTAATAAAATAAACGGAATTGTTTAACTACTCCTTATTTACCTAAATATTCTCTCCTTTTTTAAATATTTAAAAGAGTTATTATTTTAATAATATGTAATGGACATTTTTTTCATTTGTTGTTCAAAATTTTTATTTTTCTTTCATTTTACCCTTAATAATATTTTGAACTTACAATACAAAATTTACAATCAACTTACTAAGGAAAACAAATGAAAAAAAAAATCAAAACATAGTGAAACGTAAAAATAAAAAGCAAAAAGATGAACAATAGTGGAAAGAAACTTTTACCTACATTTTAAATAAAGTAATTATCTACCTTTTACCTACATTGAAGTGTTTAAAATATTTGATTATATATTATTAATTTTATTACAATATAACCTTCAATATAATATATAATTAATATATTTAATTATCTTATTTTTATATAATAAATAAAAATATGTAAAATAGGAAATAATATATGTGCTCGTATTTCCTCTATAAAAAGTATTAGTGATATAAGGAAAACGAAAATAAGAGATCATTATGTATGAATTACTAGGAATTGATTAATGTAATTTACTAAAATAATTATTGAAGAAGAAAAAGTTCAAACATATTTTTTATTTATTTTATCCCCTCCTTTTTGTACTTTATATAGGAAGGAGAAAAGTTAGATATAATATTGATATTGTTTTTCTTATTTTTGAGTTTACTCTTACAAATTTAGAAATACACACGTTGACCAATAAAATAGTTCTACTTCCAACGTGGATAATTAGTGTATACCATATATTTTTTATTAATTGAATAATTAATTCATATTCATATTTTTTTAGTTAAATAATTAGCTTATATATATCATAGTTTAAAAAAATATTTGATCTGAAACATTTGAATTATTATTTAGTATTGTTTTATTTAAGATTAATAATATAATATATTGTTTAAATTGTTATTTTACATATCTTATTTATTTATATTCTTGTATCAAGTATATCTCATTTTTGGACATATGGGGATGTTTAGATGGAGTGAAATCATAATTGATGAATGGATCACTTTTGTGTACCATGTTAATGTTTGTCTTCATAAGAGTTTTAGTGATTTTTTTAAACAAGTATTTCTTAAATTTGAGTATTTTTAATTAAATTTTTATTAATTTTATTTATTTATTGAATACTAAAAAATAAGCACAATAGTTAAAAATAAAAATATAATTATATATTTATTATTAGTTTGTAAATAAAAAATTATGAAAAATTTAGAATAATTAATAATATGAATATTTTAAATATATTTTACTGATAAAATAAATAAATTACAAATTTATATAAAAAATTTATATATAATTTTATATTTATTATCTATTTAACAGCACTCCTAGTTTAATAAGCTAAGATTTTTTTTTTAAATTATGAAAAAGGGTATTTTTAAAATCATAAAATATAAATGTACATGAATTAATAGTTTTTTTTTACAAGCAACATGAATTAATAGTAGGGATATATAAAGCTTAGATAGTACATACTACTGATAAACAACATGATTTTATCTTCTTTTCTCGTATTCGTTTCTTAGCTCTTGATCAGGAGTGCAAGGTAAACTACGTAATTTTCTCTCTTCTTTTCTCGTATTCATCTCTTAGCTTTCTATCGAAAGTACAACTGTAAAAGACTATTTGACAATCAAGTAAGTTTTTTGTTTGAGTATGATTAATATATTGATAAAAACATATCTTATTCTGGTACAATCATATTTATTTACCGTGTTTGTAGTATTTTATTGATAAATCATAATTATTGTATATCATAACTTAAATAGAATTACTTGATTTGTGACGTATCTTCTTTAATTATTTCGTACATTCCAGACACAAATAGAATTTTAACATATTTGAAAATCTTTTACATGAAAAAAAATATTTGAGCATCTTAAGTTTTCATCCATTTAATATCATGTCTTTCAACTCAAACAAAAAAACTTAACAATTTATCAAACATGAAGGAACCAACAAGTTCAATGTCACATGTGTTAAAATGGTCTTCATACAGGGATAGGGCTATACTAGACAGAGTTTTTCTTCTTCTTTCTAACCATTATCTGATTAGACATCCATTCATGTGTGTTAATATTAAGAAAATAAAACCTATTAAAATATACCTCAAGTGAAAATGCAAAGCTTATTATTATTATTATTATTTCCATTTAAATTTATAATTTATAGGCACTACGAAACAAACAGGAAAAAGACAACCTTGTTCTGAGTTATACCAACGGCAACCAACGTGGATGAAGAATTCTGTTCAAAAGGTGCAATATTTTATTTTAGTTCCAGACAAACCGCACATCTGCACATGTTTTGTCCTTTCTGTTAAAACCAAAGCTGAAAAATACTATACACACATAAATATTTATATTTATTTATATATTTTAATACAAAGAAGAAATTGGTTGGGAGTAAATTTGTAATAATTAGAAACTATGGATGAGGATATGTGAGTTTGTTTGGATTGATGGATGATATAATAAGCTATAAGGATAATTTATTGAAACTTGTGAGTGATGTCATAATTGGAAGAAAATTTAAAAATTATTATGTAAAATGTAAATTTACAAATTTATCTTTGTTATTAAAAGATATTTGAATAATGAATCATGATATATATTTTGTTTCGTGTAAGTTTGAATTAATTAATTTTTTTAAAATATAATATCCATAATTATTTTTATTTTTTAATAAAAAAATAAAATAAAAATAATAGAAAATATTTTTGTGTTAAATTTATAAATTTATTAAATATATTAAAGTTTATAAAAAAATATTTATTATTGTATATTTCTTATTTTATATAATTATATGTGTTGTTGATATTATAATTTTATTTTATTATTTTCATTATGTATAATTATTTGTTGTTATTAATAGTATAATTAAATATTTTTGAAATAGTTAAATAAATTTATGTAATATTTAATTTTGTATATTGTATATCATAATAAAATGCAAGCAAAAAGGTATTTGAGGTAAAATACGATAATCTTATTTGAAATGAACACAAATCTCTTCATTTATGTAAAGGTTGAAAAAATAGTTTCACCTTGTTTCCCATCCACTCTCCTACTCTCAAAATTCATGAAACAACGGAAGAAGCATCTTCTCCCTCCTCATACTTAAATACAAACACAACTACGATGAAAAATAGATAAAATAAAATATCACATAATCCACCACAGGACCTCGATTAACATTATTAAATATTCTTAACATAGGCGACATAGTTTTTATAAACTCAATAATAATAATATATATATATATTAAATAATATTTATTCCTTTTATCTATCTTGTACTAAACTCTAATTAGTATTAATATTTTTTACAAGTAACTCACCCACACTATTCATACCCTTGTAATAACATAATCAATCTGAGACACACTGTCTGCATAATACTCTTGTAATAACATAATCAATCCAAGACACACTGTGAGTTTTTAATTAATGTTTAATAACCGAATCTACTCTTAATGGAAGAAAAGTCCAAAATGACATTAAGTGTATATATAATAAGTTGGAAAAAAGAGAAGGTGCTTAATTAAAAGTGACATATTCTGAATTCAATGTATCTACCTGAGGATCATCACATGCGTTCTAAGTCATTACATGTGCATGCAATCTAAGAGGCTAAGCTTTGTCAATTGTGTTTTGCACCTCCAAAGGTTTCCCCTCACGCAATATCTTAGCGTAACGCTCACAGTAACACATTCTCAGACATATATAAAACTTTATCTAAGTAATCAGAAGACAAATTTCAATTTGTTATGTGCTTTTTTTATAATCTATTGACTCACTCTTCTATATTTATCTTTTGCAATAAATTAATACAAAGACTTTTTTTTTATCTCTACCAATGTCAAAATTGGTCTGTCTAATTAAATGTCGGTTTATTCCACAACGTGTTTTTAGAATATGACTTATTTTTATCTCACATCATAAATCTCGGTAATTGTGAACAGAAGAAAATGTGATAATCTTTTATAAAATGAGAGAAAAAAACTCATTGGTGTTTTTAATAATCATATAATAAGGAAGGTGACTTTTTATAGTCACTTAAAATGCTTAGTTCTATCATAAAATAATAAATTATAAACAAGATAAATGATTGATCAATTGTCATACTAGATAGTAATAAAATGTTGAAATTGAATGGGTAGATCAATAAACAAATAAGAAAGTCATTGAATCTAATGAAAAGTCTTGAAAAGGCTTTATACTATTAGATTTGTTTTTAATATTAATTACTCTTTTACGTCAACTATAATATTGGTGTAGATTTTTCTGATATAAAAAGTGAGACATGTTTTACATCAATTATAATATTAATATAAATTGCACCAATATTAAAAGTGAAATATGTTTTACATTAATTTGAAAATTGATATAATATATGCAAATATTACAACAATTATAAATACTCACCGAGGTTACAACCTTGATCAAAATAAAAAATAAAAAACGTTGACAATGACTAATGTTCTTTCTTGTAAAAAAAAATTGTAAATTAGATATCAATTTAGAATTTAAATAATTGGTATCTAAAATCTTGGTAGCAAGTTAGATATTATTTAGAAACTATTTATCAATAATAGAAACTACTCTAGATATCAATAATTTGTTTAGTCTCTAAAATAATATCTAATTTAGTCAAAATAGTAATTAATTAGTTTTTGTCTCTATAATTTGTTTCTATTTAATGGTTTTCTAGTAATGTTATATCATCAACATATGTCAATGTTGTAAAATATATGTTGAAGTGAATTTCACATATAGTAAATTATCAACACTAGATTGCTTATAAATGATAGACAAAAATATAGAAAATAGGGAAAACACAAAAATGGAGGGTTGAATTGTGTTTTAATAATTATTTTAAATTTTTCATAAATATCATTTGATGAAGATGATTCAGATGATAGTTTATATCGTACATGTACATGTAATCTATCATTTATTTTCTTACTAAGATGACATCTCATGATATCCATGAGATGTAACTTTTCATTTGAAAAATTCACTTGTTTAAAAATGATTTCTCAAATACATAATTTTCACAATGACTCCCCCTCTTACATTAATATAGACGACAATAACATGCAAAATAAAAAAATAAAGAAAAGGAAAATGTACACAATATTTTATACTAGTTCATTTGATCAAGTATACTACATTCCATTCTCAATCAATAGATTGAATTTCACTAAGGATACTAATGCTACAAAGTACAATACAAGTATTTTTGGGATTATAACCAGTTATGACTAACTCAATGAGTAATGTTTGAAAAAGGAGTTTTGGGCTAGGGTGATAGATAGAGTGAAAAAGAAGACTGAGTAGTTGGAAAGGCAGTCTATTGTCTACGGCAGGGCAAATTTGCCTGATCAAGTCGGTTTTCTCTTCTATCCCTTTGTTTTACCTATCTCTTCTCAAAATGCTTGTTGGGGTGACAAACGAGATAATGAGTATTCAAAGGAATTTCCTGTAGGGGTGGGGCTCTGATGGAAGAAAGGTAGTGTGGACTTCTTGGAAAAAGGTGTGTGAAGCGCGGGAGGATGGAGGGCTTGGCGTCATTGACTTAAGGATTTTCCACTCGGCTTACTCGGTAAATGGATTTGGCGTCTGGGGTCGGATAAGGGTGGTTTGTGGAAGGAGGTAATTGATTCCAAATACGGGGGCTGGAAAAATTTGAGAGCGGGAAGGGGAGGAAGTTCAGAATCCCTGTGGTGGAAAAATTTAAGGGGGGTGTGGAGCTTAGAAGGGTGGAGTCAGAATTTTGAAGATGTCGTGGCTTGGAAGGTGGGTAATGGGAAGGAAGTTATGTTCTGGGAAGACAATTGGGTGGGTAGGGGGGCGATGAAAAGTGTTTTCCCGAGGCTGTTTTCACTTACCCCCTGTTTGCTTCCATGGATGTACTGTTCAAGAGGAAGGATGTGAGTGGATATCCATGGTTTGGATCAAGGGATGTGCATGGAAGTGAAGGAGAGGATATACCTGTGAACAGTAAATATTCTCTCCCCTCAAAATGAAGAGATGTAGAGGGAAAGCCATGCCAGCATCCCTTATTTCCAAATTTACCCTCATTTGAATGTATTAGTATTTTAAAAAATTTATTGTACAATGTTTAAATATATATATATATATATATATATATATATATATATAAAATGAAGAAACAAATCATAATAAATTTTAAAGAAGTTTTAAGTTTGTTTATTATTTTATAAAATATTATAAATCAATGTAAAAAAAATATAGTTAAATAAAATCTTCCATTTATATATTAGTTATTA